>Ga0187893_10000601_pt1 | contig 91940 bp, 83 predicted proteins | sample MA1701074metaG_FD_139574 | JGI IMG/M metagenome (GOLD analysis project Ga0187893, IMG submission 139574) | White microbial mat communities from a basaltic lava cave in the Kipuka Kanohina Cave System on the Island of Hawaii, USA - MA170107-4 metaG ... | reverse complement strand
TCACGCAGGGCGGTGTCTTGTCCCCTCTCCCAGCGGGAGAGGATAAGGGTGAGGGAGAAGTCCTGACCTCGCGTTTGCTCAAACGCACCCCTCACCCCAGCCCTCTCCCTCAAGGGGAGAGGGAGTGAAAGGCGAACACTGCGTCACGTAGATCATTCCCGAAGAATCAGGTATTGCATACCTGACTCCGCCAGCGATTGGCCGTCATTCCGGCCCTTAGCGCAGCGAAGGGGAGGAACCTGGGGCTGTGGGCCATTCTGTATTCGCCAACCCCTCCCCAGGTCCCTCCCCCGGACCAAGTCCGGGGTCGGGACGACGTACAGCGGAGTCACGTATGCAATTCCCGATCATTCCCGACGCTCCGTTATACCTGACGAATTGAGGACGCGGTCTCCCCTCCGCCGCGTCGCACCTTGCTAAGTAACTATCCCAAAACGGCCCGCGGGTGACTTCGACGGGTCACAGTCGAGTTCAGACTTCTCCCTCACCCGCGCCCACCTTTGGTGGGCACCCGTCTCCCGCTGGGAGAGGGGTTTTGGGATGGTTAGGTTCTGTTGAGATCCTCCTCTCCCAGCGGGAGAGGACTGAGGTGAGGGAGAAGCTGCGAGATTACGACCCCTCACCCTGACCCTCTCCCGCAAGGGGAGAGGGAATGAAAACCAGAGGATGTCAACAAAGCGGGATAGTTACTAAGCAGGACGGTCGGCCAGGCCACTCGTCTCCTCACCCCTTGACTCCGGCGAAGGGAGCACTTATGATTATGGCCGTCATAGATGATACTAAGTATCAGTACATCCGACGCGCCTAGCGCCTGTGTGCCGCTAGGGTTCATTTAGCTACATCTGCGGCCAGCAGTAAAGCGGGGCGACATTTATGAGATTGAATATCAAAACCACCATGCGCCAGCTGTTGGCCTGCGGAGCTGCTACAGCGGTCGCAGCAGTCATAAGCTGCGGGAGCGAGGCAGTGGCGGCGACGCCGGCGGCCGGCCCGAAGCTTGGTGTAGTGACGACCATCTATCCGGTCACCTATTTCACACGTCGCGTCGGCGGAGACTTCGTTCAGGTAACGAGCCTCGTCCCGTCTGGCGTGGAAGCGCACGACTATGAGCCAAAGCCATCGGACATCATCGCCATCCAGGAGGCGAAGGTCGTGGTCTACACGCACGCTGCATTCGAAGCCTGGATGGCGGCTGCGCTAGAGTCCGCCTCGCCCGAGAAGGTCGTTATCCAGGCTGCTGAATTGGAAGAGGAAGACGCGACGGATGGACCTGAGGCAAAGGGAGATGCGGGGGAGGGCCACGACCACGGTGGCCTAGACCCGCATGTCTGGCTCAACCCTGAGGATGCCGCAGTTATGGTCGAACGGACCCGCGACGGTCTTATCAAGGCAGACGCAGCCAACCGCCTTGCCTACGAGTCCAATGCGGCGGGCCTGATCTCGCAACTGCAGCGGTTGCAAGACCGCATCAGTGCAGGCCTCCAGAATTGCAGACTGAAGACGGTCGTCGTGTCACACGAGGCCTACGGCCACCTGCTCGAGGGACGCGGCATCAAGCAGGTGGGCCTGACAGGGTTACTGGCTGAAGCAGGCGAAACCGGGCCGCGCACCATCGCCGAGATCACCGGGAGGATGAAGGCAGAGGGAATTAAGCACGTCCTGGTCGAACCGATCTTGAGCGACGCCCTGGCCCAACAGGTGGCAGCGGAAACTGGGGCGGCATTGCTGGTCCTCCACCCGTTGGAAAGCCTGACAGCCGCGGAGCTGGCGGCGGGCGACGACTACTTCACGATCATGGAAAGCAACTTGCAATCGCTCAAGACTGCACTTGAGTGCGGCCCGTAGCAGGGCGCGGGGCGTGTCCGTAGTTGCCTTCACCCCCCCGCAATGGGAGAGGCGATCAAGGGAAGTCACAGTCGAGTTCAGACTTCTCCCTCACCCTGCGACCCGCTGTCGCGGGTACCCCGTCCCGCTGGGAGAGGGGTTTGGGATAGTTACTTAGCAATTCAACCAGCGTTTCGCCATATACTTGGCCCCCGTGCCTACCATCCTCCAGGCCCGGGGCCTCACGAAACGCTACGGCGCCGTAACGGCGCTCGACGACGCTGACTTCGAAGTCGGCGAAGGCATTACGGGCCTCCTCGGCTCTAACGGCGCGGGCAAGAGCACTGCCATCAAGCTCTTCCTCGGCATCCTCTCGCCCACTGCGGGCGCGGCCCAGGTTATGGGGAAAGAAGCGTCAAAGCAGCCCGAGGTGCGCGCCAGGCTAGGCTATTCTCCTGAGCACGACTGCCTGCCTTCAGAGATTTCCGCGGCCGAGTTCCTGACCCACATGGCTGAAGTCAGCGGCCTGCCGCCTTCCCACGCCCGGACACGCGCCGCAGACACGCTGCGCCACGTGGGCCTGTTCGAGGAGCGATACCGCCCCATGGGCGGCTACTCCACTGGCATGAAGCAGCGGGTGAAGCTGGCGCAGGCGCTCGTGCATGACCCGGTGCTTGCAATGCTCGACGAGCCCACCGCGGGCCTGGACCCGACCGGGCGCGAGGAGATGCTCGGCCTCATCCGCAAGGTGCACAAAGAGTTCGGCATCAGCCTCTTGCTGTCCACGCACATCATGGGGGACGTCGAGCGCACCTGCGACCGCATCATCGTGCTGGATGCGGGCCGCGTGGCCCAGGAGGGCGATGTCAGGTCGTTCACGCAGGAGACGGAGACGGTCTTCATTGAGGTCGCTGAACGGGTGGAAGAGTTACTCCGCGCCCTGCAAGCGCGAGGGACGCGCGCCCATGCAGAGGGCGCAGGGGTTGCGGTCGAAATAGCACATGAGGCGGAGTACGACAGCGTCCGTGACGCCCTTGTCGAGTCGGGCGCGCCCCTCCGCAGGCTGGCCCCGCGCAGGCACGCCCTCACCGACCTGTTCCAGAGGCCAAAGGAATGACGGCGCAAACAGGGCAGGTCTACGACACCGGGTTCCGGCGCTACCTGGGCCCCCGAGAAGGGCGGCGCCGGGCGCGCATGGGTGTTTACCGTGACGGCCTGCGCGCTGCGCTGGGTATCGGTCGAGGCGGCAGAGCGAAGATACTGCCCTGGATATTCATTGGCTCCATGGTCGTTACGGGGCTGGTGATGGCGCTCCTCGCAGGCCTGGCGAACCGCATCGGCGGCGAGGGCACGAGTGCGGAGCTCAACCTCCCTTCACACGCGCAGTTCTACGGCACTGCCTCCATCATGATGTTCCTCTTCGCTGCCACCGTAGCCCCCGAGCTGTTGTGCTCAGACAGGCGCAGCGGGGCGATATACCTGTACCTCGTGCGGCCGCTGACGGGCGCAGACTATGCGGGCGCGCGGTGGCTGGCCTTCTTGAGCGTGATGCTCGCCGTCGCCTGGCTGCCGCAGTTCGTCCTGTTTGCCGGCCTTGTGCTCGGGGCGCAGGACACAGGTGAGTACCTCAAAGACAACTGGCTGGACGTGCCGCGGTTCCTCGCCGCAGGGGTTGTAATGGCGCTCTATGTGACAACGCTCGCGCTGGCGGTGGCCGCGTTTACCACAAGGCGCGCTTACGCCGCGGCGTTCCTGATAGGGCTGTTCGTCATTTCTACTGCAGTCGCCGGTGGGGTCGGGGAATCGCTTGACGGCACCGCGGGCCAGTGGGCGTCACTCATCGCGCTGAGCAGCGTCCCCGTCTATGTGAACGACGTGATATTCGGCAAAGCGAGTGATTTTACGTCGGGCTCCCCGGCGCAATTGCTGCCGGAGTATGTGCACGTCTTGTGGTGGGTGCTGTGGACGGTGGGGCCGGGCACCGTCCTGTGGCAAAAGTACCGGAGGCTGGGCGCCTGATGACCACAAATGCGCCTGTGACTGCTAGCGCCGCGCCTGCGTCACCTGATGGCGCGCCGGTCATTGACGTTAACCACGTCTCCAGGTGGTTCGGCAATGTGGTCGCAGTGAGCGACGTCTCTTTCCAGGTCCGCCAGGGCATCACCGGCCTGCTGGGGCCCAACGGCGCAGGAAAGACCACGCTCTTGCGCATGATGGTCGGCCTGGCGGCCACCTCCGACGGCACTCTGCGGACCTTCGGTGAGGACCCGCGTGATAACCCTGCGCTATACCGCCGGATTGGTGTCATGGCAGAACACGAGTCTGTATACGGTTTTCTGACCGGTCGCCAGTACGTGACCTTTGCCGCGAAGATGCGGGGCGTGACAAACGCGTCTGGCGCGGCTGAACAAGCCATCAAGGCGGTTGACTTGGTCTCAGCCCAGGACCGCCGGATGGACACTTATTCCCGCGGCATGAGGCAGCGGATGCGGCTAGCGGCAACCATAGTCCATGACCCTGAACTGCTGATACTCGACGAACCCCTCAGCGGCGCGGACCCGCGCCAGCGGGTCGAGTTCCAGTCGCTCTTGAAGGACCTGGGCAGGGGCGGGCGGACGATCGTAGTTTCGTCGCACATCCTGGAAGAGGTCGAGCAGCTGGCGGACACGGTGTTGCTCATCATCAATGGCAAGCTGGCTGCGTCTGGCAACTACCGGGCCATCCGCGCCGCGCTGGACGAAAGGCCGTATCACGTGCGTGTGGTCTGCTCTGACCCGCGGGCGCTGGGCTCCTGGCTCGTCCGGCTAAAGGCGGTAGACGCCATCAGCTTCGACCCTGGCGGCGCGCTCGTAGTGCTCAGTTCAAACGTCGCTGCATTGCAGCGCGCGTTGCCTCTGCACGCCAAAGAGCTCGGTGTGCGACTAACACGCGTTGAACCGCTTGACGACTCCCTCGAGAGTGTCTTCGCGTACCTGGTGGAGCGCTGACCGTGACAGACATCTTTGTGCTGTCTATACGACAGCTCACCGGCAAATGGCGGGTGCTGATCATGCTGGGCCTTGGCGCCCTGCCAGTGATCAACGCGGTTGTCTCGGCTGCGTTCAACGATCCGGTCTCGGCGACCCAGGTTGACGCCGTGCTGATCAACGGGATGCTCCTGTCAGCCGTCCTGCCGCTGATCGTGCTTAGTGTCTCTTCCGCGGCATTTGCCAACGAGGTGGAAGACAGGACGCTAAGCAACCTGACCCTGACGCCTGTGCCGCGCTCAACTGTAGTCGCCGCGAAATTGCTGGCGGCCATCGCGGTGGGCCTGCCGGCGCCGCTGGTGAGCGGTGTGGCGTCATACCTGATACTCACGAGTGGCAACACAGTGAGTGGGGGGTCACCATATGCGCTTGCAACTGGAGTAGTGGCAGGGGTCGTCGTGTACTCGGCCGTGTTCGTGTGGGCAGGGTTGATGACAGGCCGGGCGCTCTGGGCGGGCCTCCTTTACGTGTTCCTGTGGGAGGGCCTCTTCTCGTCCTTCGTGAGCGGTGTGCGGTACATGAGCATCCGCCAGTATGCCGTGGGTATCATCCACGGCATAGACAAGTCTAGGTTCGAGGACACGCTGAACGTCCTCAGCCTGCCCGTAGCAGCCGGGATGGCCCTGGTGGTCTTCGCGGTCTTCGTCGTCCTGTCTGTGCGGCGCCTGCGAGCGATGGACGTGCCGTAGCCCGGTCTGAGCCCGTTGCCCTTCGACCCCCGCTTACTCGGGGGCAGGCAGGCTCAGGGCGAACGGGGGCGCTCCGGCGCCGCGCCTGTCTTGGGCGCCGGACATCAGACGCCTACTTCACCGGCTTGCCAGAGCTCCAGTTCCAGTTGTCTGGCGGCCAGACGTTGTGGCCCCGGACGACGCCCGTCCGCTCTCGTGCGTACCAGTCCTTCACCGTGTCCCGCCACTTGGCGATGTGCGGCGTCTTTGCGTGGTAGTCGAACGCAGGGCCGTTGGAGTAGACCTCGTAAAAGAACAGGTTGGACGGGTCTTTGATGTCCTGGTACATATCAAAGCGCAGGCAGCCTGGCTCTTCGCGTGTTGAGCCAACGCAGTCACCCAGGGCGGACAGGATGAAGTCGTTTACTCTTTCCGGCTTGACCGGCAGGGGCACGAAGAGGACCTTTAGCGACCCCGCCTGGAAATGCGGGTGGTCGGCCGCGTCCGGCCTGTAGGATGTCCAGGGGTCAATGACGCTGCGCCACACTGCGTGCTCCACCCTCGCGCCCGCCGGGAAAAGCGAGCGACACTCGGCGACGAACGTCGTCCCTTCGGTCATGTCCTTGGTCTTGGCAGCCCAGTCCTTGAAGTGCACGCGGGTCTTGTGGTCTGCAAACGCGTCGGCGCTGTCGTACACCTCGCAGAACGCGACCATTGTGGGGTCCTGGTCGTCCTGGATGACATCAAACCTGCGGCAGCCAGGCTCGGTAAGGACTGAGCCGCGTGCGTCCTGGATGGACTCGGCCAGGAACTCCTTGGCCTTGTCCGCCTTGACCTTGAACCTCACCATGATGATGTGCATTGCGGTCTGACCTCTTTGTGGCTAGGGGACAGCCTGTCCGCCAGCGGCTCGCTCTTTGTAACCTTCACAGGCGTGCGGCAGTATACCGTGCCGGCGCTCGCCTGTCTGAGGAGCACGAGTTGAGCTCTGTTTCGAGTGGTCTTGGCGCAGGTGTCAGTCGCGACCGCACCGGGCACGCCGTGCGCACGCTCGCGCAGTCGCCGCGGCACGGGGCGGCGGGCCCTGCAGGCCATGCGCGGGCCGTTGAATACATCGCACGGCGCATGAACGAGGCGGGGTGCGAGGTGGCGAGGCAGGAGTTTGAAATTGGCGGCCAGACCCCGCGACAAGGAGTCAACGTCATCGGCGCCCTTGGAGGCAAGGTACGCGGCGCGCCCGCTGTGCTTGTTGGTGCGCACTATGACACACGCCCCAATTCACCCGGCGCCGACGACAACGCCAGTGGCGTAGCCGCCATGCTGGAGTGCGCCACAGCGCTCTCCGGGGCCACTCTGGAGCGACCTCTCATCTTCGCCGCGTTCGACGCTGAAGAGCGGCAGGACCCACTCGATGGCCTTTGGGGCTCGACCGCGTATGTGCGGTCGCTAAGCAGGCCCGCCGATGTCTACGCTGCGTTCATCCTGGAGATGGTTGGGTGCTCGACACCGCCCGGGTCGCAGAAGGTGCCGACGGGTTTCAAGCTGTTGTGGCCGCGTACGGCCCGGAGCGTTGCGAAGCGCAGGTATGCGGGCGATTTCCTGGTCGCCTTGTGCCGGGGGAGGTCTGGGAGGGCGGCAAGGCTACTGGCCGCGTCATCGCGAGGCGCCGGTGGGCCGCATGTCTACCCACTGCCGTTCCCGCGCTGGGCCCCTGTGCCGAGGGACTTGCTGCGGAGCGACCACGCCCCCTTTTGGGCGGCGGGCATACCGGCTGTGCTTGTGGGTGACACTGCGAACTACCGCAACCCGCATTACCACCTGCCTTCAGATACCACGGAGACTGTGGACTTGGTGATGGTGGAGGGTACCGCCCGCGCGCTGGCGACAACTGTGGCAAAGCTGGCGGCTAAAGCCTAAGATTCGCCGAGCCGCCACGAGCCGTCGGAAACGAGACCGGGAGGCTGGAACCAGGACCAGATCTTCTCCCTCACCCCCAGATCAAGTCCGGGGCAAGCTCTGACCCTCTCCCGCGGGGAGAGGGAAGATCAGATTATGCGGACAGCGCAGTACCAGGAGGCCACCATGACGGTCGTCGGTTCAGGCTCACACACCTACGAACTTGTTGAGGGTTGGGGCAAACTTCCTGAAGGCTGGGAGTTCAAGCAGGTCGCGGGCGTTGCAGTTGACAGCAAAGACAATGTCTACGTCTTCAACAGGTCTGCCCACCCGGTGATCGTGTTCGACCGGGACGGCAAGTTCCTGCGCTCATTTGGCGAAGGGATATTCAAGAACGCGCACGGCATGGCGTTCGCAAAGGACGGCACCCTGTGGATGGCAGACAACGGAGACCATACCGTGCGGCACGTCTCACCTGAAGGCAAGGTCTTGCGCACACTGGGCACGCCTGGGACCGAGGCGGAGCCCGGCAAGCCGTTCCGCAAGCCCACGGATGTGGCGGTCGCGCCAGATGGCTACATCTACGTCTCAGACGGGTACGGCAATTCCCGCGTCCACGTTTACAACCCTATGGGCCAGTACAAGACGAGTTGGGGCCAGCCTGGCGTGGGCGACGGCGACTTCAACCTGCCGCATAACATCTGGGTGATGCAGGACGGCCGAGTGCTGGTGTCTGACCGCGAGAACCACCGCGTGCAGGTGTTTGAGTTGTCCGGCAAGCACATCGAGACCTGGCCGGACTTCATCCAGCCAACGGATATCTACGTGGACAAGGAAGGCACTGTCTACGTGGCCGAGCTGCGCAACCGGGTCTCGGTCTGCGACTCAAAGGGCAAAGTGCTCGCCCGCTGGGGACGCGTGCCAACCAAAGAGCCTGGTTACTTTATGGCGCCACACGCCATCTGGGCAGACTCCCGCGGCGACCTCTATGTGGGCGAGGTGCTGGAAGGGCAGCGCATCCAGAAGTTTAAGAGGAAATAGCCGCCCGAGGCCCTGCGCTTGCCGCTACGGGGCGTATGCCTACTTCACTGACTGGCAAAATCCCCAGGTCCCATTTGCATTACGCGACCCGCTGCAGGGCGCGTGCACTGGGGACCTCGCCCCGTCTGACTGGCCGCACTTCGGGCGCATCCAGTGTGACGACAGCGATCGTAGCGCCGTCTAGCGCTACGAACTCGACTTCGTATGCGCCAGTCTTGTAGACATGTACTACCACTCCAACATCTTCACGAACAAGACCGTACTCGGGGAGGTCACGGGCCAGTACCACTCTTTCGTGTTCTTTGATCATTTCCCTTCCACCGGGTAGGCCGTTACGAGCCTGGGAGCGACCGCACCAGAATCAACGATCCAGACCGCGCGGACTCGGCCATTTCGCCCGAACGGGCCTTGGCCCGTTTGCCCTGCGCCGCTGGCATTGTCGCGCCGACTACGCCGTCATTCCCGCAAGCGGGAACCCTGGGTCACACAATCCCGGACTACGGAGCTTGTGCTGGTCACGCCGGTGCACAGTGCACGGTTGTGCTCTTAGTGAGGATGCAAACGATAGGGCTGCGGTGGCATGACCAGACGTTGCTGGATTCCCGCGTAAGCGGGAATGACGGCGGGACGCGCGGGGATGCCCAGGCCAACGGGCCCCCGGCCCAGGGGCGGACTGTGATAGCGGCGATGCCGGGGCGTCCGTGTGCATCATCCGGTTGTACCTGGTCTGGGCCGGGTTCCTCCGTTTGACCATTTCGCCGTCGCCCCGACAGGACCCCCAGAAGGACACCCAGCGCCAGCACTAGCGCGCCAGCAACCGCCCAGTACCTCGCAGGTTGCTGATAACGGCCTGAGAGTACGCCCACCGCCTTGGCTGCCTGGTCCGTAACGGCGCTTGATTCCAAGAACGCCGCTGTCGCAGGCATGTCTTTCCTGAACTGGTCATCAACTAACTGCCGTCCTGATAGCTCCTGCTTCAGCCTGTCCTGGGCGTAAGTGGTACCCACCTGCACCGCGACGAGGAACACAACGGCTGCGGTTGCCAGTGCGGCCCCGGTCCACTTCAGCCTGCCTGGCCAGCCGCGACCGCCAGTCACGCCAACCGAAACAGCCGTCACGGCGAGCATCAAGCCGGTCAGCCACGGCGCCAGACGCAAGTAGCTCCCGTAGTTCCTCACCTGGTCCAGTTGAGCCTGCATTTCTGGCGTACCGGCCAATGCGGTCAGGTCATCCTGGTCCCAAGTTACCCCTGCGCGCACGCGGGCGACGCCGTCTTGGTAAGTGGTGCGCGCCTCCGGGTCCTTGATAAGCCCCAGCAGGTCCTGGTCCGTAAATGAAACGCCTTTCTGAACCGTGCCCCTGACACTCGCCAGCGTAGCCAGCGCCCCCGGGCCAAGGGCTGAGCGCAGGTCGGCGTCAGTGTACGTAATACTGTCCGGCACGGCGGCGAGCACCACCTTGTCGAGGTCCTTCAGCACAAGCGGCAGTAATGGCGCGACGAACGCCGACAGGTCCAGGTTGAAAGGCGAGCATTTTGGTATGCGGCTTGCGGCAAGCTCTGCGAGGGCGGCAACGTTGTCCGGCGCTGTGACGCAACCAGGTATCGAGCGCGCGACCTCGGTCAGTTTCCTCTCGGCCAGTTTCTGCAGCACAGGTATAGCCGCCTGCTTGCGCTCGCTCAGGTCTACCGTGTACTCCAGGTGGTCTGTCTCGCCAATGAGGTAGGCGACTGCGTTGTCAATGACCCCGGCGGCCTGCTGGTCCATCCACTCAGGCGGGGCAAGTTCCTGCAACGCCTCGCCTACTTCTTCCGGGGTGACCTGGACCTGGAATGAGAGGACCTTGATCCCTCCCAGCGCCTGCTCGACGTATGGCCCGGCGATCTTGTCGAAGATGATCTTCGACGCCAGGTCTTCGCGCTCCAGCTTGGCCTTCAGCACATCGGCCACTGCCGTCACGCGGTCCGTTAGCGGGAATTTGACCTGGAAGCTGTCCGCGCTGCCTGCCAGGTAAGGGGCGACGGCGTCCGCAGCTTCAAATAGCCGCTGTTCAACCCACTCCGGAGGGATGATGTGGGCCGCTGCGCTGACGGCCTCTTCTTCGGTGATTGTGATGCCCAGCGTGTCCGTGGTGAGTTGGCTCACTTGCTGGCGTACAAGCGCGGCTACGACTTGCTCTGAAATGAACTGGCCGAGGCTCAGTTCCGTTGACGCCGCTCGCAGGGCGCCCGGCACGGCCATAATGCGCTCGCCTGTTTCGAGGTCAATCTTGAACGTGTCGGTGCGGCCGGTGAGATACGGGACCACCTGCCCGAAGGCCTGGTCCACCTCTTGCTTCACGTACTCCCTGGGGACGAGGCCATTTACGAGGCTCCTGAGGGCGGCCTTAGCCTTTGCTGGGTCCTTGAAGCGGATGGTGACTGGGGATGTGGCGCCTGCGCCAGACACCACGTACTCCCTGGCGACTGCATCTGATAGCGCGGCGTCCAGCGCGCCGTCGTAGATGAAGTCGTAGACGCCGGCATCATCTAGCAGGGCCGGGACAAACTTTTCATCGCCCGCCGCCCGGACGGCCAGAGTGCTGGTCATCGCCACGGCGAAGACGGCGAGGAAGATGACGGCGGCAATTAGGGCGGAGAGGCGCCTGAAGGCCAGCATGGTGGAGCCTGGAAAGAGTGCCGGACTGGAAGCAGCTAGCTCGCAGCGCTCACTGCTTCGGCGGACCATTAAATCCAAGCTAAACGTGCTGCCAGCGAAACCGTTAGGGCGGTCCCACCTACCAAACGGCAATACCGGGTGTTGTTACGCACACCCGGCCGACCGTGTGGCTTGCGGGATTCAACCTGGCCCAGGTACCGAGCACAGACAGGGAGGGCGGACTTGCCTCTACCCGCGCCCCAGGTACGTCTGCTTGACCGGCAGGACAATCGCCTCCAGCATGTTCGCCTCTGGGGGGAGGGTCGCCATCAGGACTGCGGTCCGGGCGATGGGGTCCCTTGAGATCATCGGCTCTGGGCCCTCGTCCCGGCCGGTCGCCGAGCGTGAGTCGGACCTGCGTTCGACCTCAGTGTTGCCGGGGTGCAGGCAGCTGACGGCGATGCCGAAATCCCGGCCGTCCAGAGCGGCGGCGTTGGTCAGGCCCCAGATGGCGAATTTGCTTGTCGTGTAGGGCGCGGAGTGTTGTCGCGGCCTCTGCGCTGCAATGGACCCGATGTTGATGATCCGGCCGCCGCCCGCGTCCTTCATTATCTTGAACGCCTCACGCAGGCACAGGAACGCGCCGGTCAGGTTCACGTCCAGGACCGCCTTCCATTTTTCGAGCGAGAGCGTGTCCACGCGGCCGCCGCCGAATTGGCCGGAATTGTTCACCAGGATGTCCAGCCGCTTGAACTGCTGCGTGACTTTGCCGAACAGTGCGACCACCTGCTTCTCGTCGGTGATGTCTGCAGGGATGGCCACTACACGTGCCGTGCCTGTCGCTGCGGCTTGTATTTCCCTGGCCGCCTGCTGCAGCTTGTCGGCGCCACGCGAAGCGATCACCACGCTGCACCCTTCATGCACGTATGCCCCTGCGATGGCCTTGCCAATGCCGGAACCGCCGCCTGTTACCACTGCTACTTTGCCGTCGAGCATGCCCATATCAGAGTGACCTCCTCATAGCTGTTTCGCGGCTGGCTGGGGCGTAAGTCCGGCGCCCGTCGCAGATTTGGACTTTACCGCTGCCTTATCGCTTGTAGCCACCGCGGCCGCGAGAGCTGCCAGCAAAACCGCTGCCTGGACAAGGAACGCCACCCTCATACCGTTCACGAATGCAGTCGCGGTACGAGCGTCGGCAGCTTCGCCAACTGCGCCCAGGTCCGCGGCCACGCCGCCTGCCACCATAACGCCTGCCACAACCGCCGTGACCATCGCAGTGCCGGTGGTGGAAAAAACATTGCGGACCAGGTTGGTGAATGCGGCGATAATGCCGTAGCTCGAGCGCTCGACCCTGCTCAGCAAGATGCTCGTGTTAGGAGCGTTCCAAAGCCCCATACCGATGCCGTTGCCCAACAGCAGCACGACCACCAGCCAAACCGGGCTATTGACTCTCAGAGTTGTGAATGCCAGGTTGGCCACCATGGCAACCGCCAGGCCGCCAATGACGAACCGCCTTGGGCCAAACCTGTCCGATAGCCTGCCGCTGAAGTAGCCGGTGGCTGCGAACCCCAGGGCACCGAAGAAGATGACAAGGCCCGCCACGGTGGGCTTGTAGCCGAGGACGTCCTGGACATAGAAGGGCATAAGGAACCAGGCTGCCGCGCTCCCTATGAACCCCAGTGAACGTGCCGTGGCTGCGCGCGTAAACTGGGCGTCCTGGAAGAACCGCAGGCTGATCATCGGCGCCCGAGCCCGCAGCTCCCACCATATGAACACGCCTATTAGTGCCACCGCGGTCAGAGCGCCGCCGATTACCGGCGCGGAGGTCCACGAAAAGTCGAAGGGGTTGGTGACCGTGAATATGATGAGCGAAAGGAAGAGCGCCGACGTCGCCGCCCCGGCCCAGTCGTACGGTCCGCCAGTTTGCCGCCTTACGCTGCCCACTCTAGCGTCATCGAGTACGCGCAGGGCCAGCAGGAACGCCGGTACCGTCGGAGCGGCGAGGAAGAAGTAGACCGAGCGCCAGCCGAACGCCTCGACGAGCGGCCCGCCAAGGATGGGGCCGGCGATTGCGCCAATGCCCACAACGGTCGTGATCATACCAATGGCTTTTCCGCGCTCGTGCGTTGGGAAAACCGACGTGACCATCGCCATGCCAACGGCCTGGATCATCGCGGCGCCGAACGCCATGACGACGCGTCCTCCGATCAGGGCAGGCATGTTTGGGGCAAGGGCGGCCAGCAGAGCCCCGCCTGTGAACAACGCGATCCCGGCCAGGTGCACGCGTTTCCGGCCTGCAATATCTGCCAGCCGCCCAAGGGGCAATAGGACGGCCGTGATCGTCAACGAGCCTGCGATCGCCACCCAGGACACAACCCGCAGGGTGAGGTCGAATTCACGGGCAATGCTGGGCAGGGCCACGCCGGTGACGGAGAAGTCCATCACCATCGTGAAAAACGCGAGAGCTATGACCCAGAACGCCTTCCATTTGTAAGCTTCAGCCGAGGCGGCGGCAGCACCAGCGCTGGCGCTGGTGGTATCAGGAGAAGGGGCTGGGACAGCCTTTTCGGCCAACTAGGTCCACCTGCTCGAAGGGCCTTGCCGGCCCGGGTGCAAATTCAGGCATTATAGGCTCCGGCCGGCCGCGCCAGTCTTACCCACGTAGCGGGACCGCGTGCCGTGCGCGCCATGCAGGGGCGTATCGCATCCGCCTGATACCCGTGAGGCCAGCCGCCGCAGCAAGGAGACACATGCCCCAGGAGCGACGCCCCCTCACCGTCCTCGTGCCGCCTCAAGGCGCCGGTGTCAAGCCGGAAGATGTATTCCCTGTCTCCGTCCCGGTCGTCTGGCGCGTCGCCGCGGCTCCCCTGGACGACGCTCGCTCCCTGACCCTCCTGAAGGGGGCCAACGTCATCATCACCACCGTCTTTACGCCCCCGATGGGCAAGGCGGCAGACACACTCAATGCCATCCTGTTGCCCGCAGCCGGGTACGAGAACATCCAGGCCGCAGCTGTGCCCCCGAGGTGCGTCGTTGCAAACGCCTACGAGCACGAGGCGCCCATTGCAGAGTGGGCCATTATGGCGATGGTCGCCCTGGACCACGAGGTGCTCAAGGCAGACCGCACCTTCCGCACTGGCTCGTGGGAAATGTGGCCTGCCCGGCACGGCGTTTTCCGGGAGCTGCAAGGCCAGACACTCGGTATCGTGGGCCTGGGCCGCATCGGCCTAAAGACTGCCGCCGTAGCCAGAGCGCTTGGCATGAGGTGCATTGCTGCGACGAGGACCCCGCCGTCGCCTGGCAGGCTGCCTGCCAACCTGGATATGGTGGTGGGCATGGACCGGCTGGGCGAAGTGCTAGGCCAGTCTGACTTCGTGCTGATAGGCGTACCGCTGCGGGCAGAGACACGCAGCCTCATCGGCGAGCGAGAGGTCGCCATGATGAAGCAGAGTGCGTACCTCATCAACCCCGCCCGCGGGCCCATCGTGGACGAGAGGGCGCTCTACGAGGCGCTGCGTGACCGCCGCGTTGCTGGCGCCGCGCTGGACACATGGTGGCGGTACCCGGCGGGCAGGGACGATGCGCCGCGGCCGTCAAATTACCCGTTCTGGGAACTGGACAACGTCCTCATGACGCCCCACCACTCAGGCGCCACTAATGGGACACGGGCCCGGCGGGGCCGCACCGTGGCGGCGAACATTGACCGCCTTTACCGGGGCGAGCCGCTGGTCAACGTGGTCACAGAACTGTCAAAAAAAGAGGTGACGGGCAAGGGGGCGAAGCAGAGGCCCAGTTCTACCACTCAAAAATCTGGCAGGTGAGGTTCAACCGCTGCCAGGAGCTTCGGAATGTCGGACTGCACCACTTCCCACACTCGAGAAGGCCCCACCTTTGCGTAATCGTGGACCAGTCTGTGACGCATGCCTGCTATCTGCTGCCAGGGGATGTCTGGGACCGGATCTTTGGATTCTTGGGACAACCGCGTCGCGGCTTCGCCAATGTTCTGGACCAGGTACATGACTGCGTGAAATTTTTCCTCATCCGCCACGAACTCATCGAAAGTGACGTCATGCGTGAACTTGAGCACCTTGCGCGCGGCGATGGCGATGTCCAGCAGCCAGGCATCATCAGGCCGCATAGACCTGCTCGACGGACTGCAGTATGTGCCGTCTCCTGATGTAATTCTCGCTCTTTTCAACCGAGGAACGTTCTACAAGGTCAACATCTCGGCCGAACGTCTGTTTAAGCTCCTCCTCCATCCTTATCATGTCGAGGAGGCTCCACCTTGCGTCAGTCTCGAATGTGACCAGGACGTCGACGTCACTGTCGGGTCTGAAGTCTTCCTGCAGGGCAGAACCGAAAATACCAAACTCGGTCACCTTCCACCGCTTGCAAAAGCGTTCAACGGCCTCCCGGTCAAACTTCAGCGTAGGATTCAGGCCCATAACCTTGCTCCACCTGCCCGGCCCACCGCACCGTCTCTTCTGAGTATGCCACAAACACCCATGGGACTTTCTTATTCACCGAGGCTGCGCCCGGGCTGCGCTGCGCTGGCGTACCGCCTCAAACAGCATGATGCCGGCAGCAACGGACGCGTTAAGGGACGCGAGCCTCCCCTTGAGCGGTATCGCCGCCAGCACATCGCACTTTTCACGCACCAGACGTGAGATACCCTCTCCCTCGCTGCCGACAACAACCGCCGTAGGCCGGGCGAGGTCGGCTTCTGTGTAATGCGTTTCGCCGGCCATGTCCAGGCCTACCACCCAGGTCCCCGCTCCCTTCATCTGCTCCAGAGCACGTGGAAGGTTCGTCACCCGGGCTACTGACACGTGCTCCAGCGCCCCAGCGGAGGCCCGTATGGCCCCCGGAGTCACGCCAACGGCGCGCCTCTCAGGCACGACTATCCCGTGACCGCCTGCGGCGTCCACGGTGCGGGCGATGGCGCCGAGGTTGTGCGGGTCCTGGATGCCGTCAAGCACAACGAACAGGGACGGCTCGCCGCTTTCATGCGCCCTGGCAAGCAGCCCTTCGATTGTTGAGTAGCGCGTGTCCCCGACGAGCGCAATTACGCCCTGGTGGTGCTTCGTCGCCGAGCGGCGGTCCAGGTCATCACGGTGGACTATTTCGACGGGCGTCCCCGCCTGCTGCGCCAGGCCCCTGATCTCATTCACCTGCGGTCCGGGTTCAATGCCGTCTGCAATCAGGATGCCCTTCACAGCGCGCCCGGCCCGCAGCGCCTCAAGCACCGCCCTGCGGCCCTCAATTGTGGGCGCCTGGCGCGCCCTGCTAAACCGTGACATGTCGAAAGAGGCCCCGCCTGCGTACTGGCCCGAGCGCCGAAGCGGCAAGTGTAGGATGCCGCGGCCCTCCGTGCTATATTCCCCGTGCCCACCAGGGACAACCTTGGCAGCCCAGTCGCAAGGCATGGGGACCACGCTCTATGGCCGACCACCGCATCAACCCCCTAAGGAGAAAGATCGCCGCGGGCGGCGTTGGCGTCATGGTCAACGGCCTGAACACGTCAGCTATGTGTGACTACCTGGGCCAGTTCGGGTTCGACGCAGGCTTTGTTGACTTTGAGCATGGCAACGTAAGCTGGGCAGAGCTGGCGGACATCTCCCGCGCCTGCGACCTCTGGGACATGGCGACCGTCGTGCGCGTGAACCGCCTGGACGAGGCGCAGGTGCTGCGCGCACTTGACCAGGGCGCCAGCGCGGTCATGGCGCCGCACATAACCACGCCCGAGCAGGCCAGCCTCCTGGCAAAGGCCTGCCGGTACCCTCCGCACGGCATACGCGGCGTCGCAGGAAGCCGTAGGGCATATCGTGTTAGCGACTATTTCAAGCGCTCCGACGAAGAAGTCATGGCGATCGCGTTGATTGAGGACTACCAGGCCATCAAGGACATCCGCGACCTGGTCAAAGTGGACGGCGTAGATGTGTTCTATGTGGCGCCGTCTGACCTGGCGGCGAGCATGGGCCACACCGGCAACGCCGGTCACATTGATGTGCTGGCAGCCATTGACCAGGCCTTGTCCGCAATAACCCGTGCAGGCCGCGTAGCAGGGACGCTCGTGAACGACGCCAATGTGGAGGAGTATGTCGCCAAAGGCGTGCGCTGCCTCGGGGTGTCCTGGCAGGGCTGGGTGGCCTCCGGCGCCACAGGCTTCCTCAAGAAGGTTAGTCCGCCTCAGCAGGCAGGACGCCGGACGCAGAGCGCGCCCCGGTGAAAACCGCCTCGCCGCCAGACGCAGCAAGCCGCGCCGCTGTGCTCACCGCCCTCAAGGAGCGGCGCACGTGCCGCGTCTTCGACGGCCGGCCAGTCCCCAGGGCCGTCGTTGAGACCATGCTTGACGCGGCCCGCTGGGCGCCCAACCACAGGCTCACCAACCCGTGGCGCTTCTTCGTGGTCGAGAAGGGTGGAACAGTGAGGAGCGAGGTCGCTGACCTCGTCTACGACTGGACATTTGAGAACGTCAAGAACCCAACACAGGAACGCCGCGTCCAAAGCGCGCAGGCGGCCAAACAGGAAATACTTGACGCTCCAGCGCTGCTCTACGTCTTTGCGGTACCCGGTCGCGATGCTGAAGAGACGGACGAGAACTATGCTGCGGCCTGTTGCGCCATCCAGAACCTCCAACTGGCGGCATACGCACATGGGGTCGCTACTGGCTGGTCCACCGGCAAACCGCTGAAGCCAGCCGGCATTGCGGCGGCAGTGGGAGCCAAGCCCGATTGGCGCGCCGTCGGAGCGTTGTTCTGCGGCTACCCTGCCCAACAAGCAAGCCAGGAGCGCAGGCCGGTAAGCGAAGTCACCACATGGGTGTAAGCCCGTAGTGGCCAGCGGCTGATTCCCATGCGTCCGGCCCGTGATTTCCGCAGGCTGTTCCGTTACTTTCGCCCGCGCCCACCGCACGAGTCCATATACCGCTCCGTTTCGAAGCGCCCACATCAAAGCCTCCCCTTCCCTGAGGGTTTGCCGCCGGATGGCGATGTGTGTTGCCGCCGATGTATTGACGCGCCGTCCGTCCGATACTCGTGACCAGGCGCGCCATGAGCAGGCGCGTCAACTTGGATTGGGAGACTGGCGCCGCGCAGGCGCCAGGGCAGAATGCAGGCTTTGTCTACGAGCAGACAGCCGAATAGCCGCAATAAGAGGCGCCGACCTTCCGGCTGGGCGCGACTAGCCAAGTCGCTTGCCCGGTCCTGGTCGTCACCGCAGGCGCGTGACCGCGTGGCGGCCGTCTCCGCGGCCACAGTTGGGATATCGGGCGCCCTCCTGCTTCAAGCCTATGGTGCGTTGGACCGCTATGGCTGGATCAATGCAGGTTCGTGGTTCCTCATGTCTCACCTCGCCCTGGCGAGTGTGACAGCGCCCGCTGCCTGGTACGCCTGGCGCAGGGCCAGGTCCACCCGCCGCGAGCTCAGCTCATTTCAGCGGGACGAAGAGGAACGGCGCACCATCGCTGCAATCGGCGTCGGCTCCACGTGGGACCTTGAGCTGAACAGGGTCCACACGCGGTTTGCGAACGACCTCAAGCAGCTTGTCAGTTACGACAGGCTCGCCCTGACGGCTGCACGACCAGATGGGCACATGGTGGTCAGTTTCGTCAGCGGTGAGAAGGCGGAACTGTCTCCGTCCGGGACTGTGGTCATACCGGGCGCCGCCGAGCCAGATGGGCTATCCGCGCCTAAAGAGCAAGGCTTCCCTTCGCAGCTGACCGTCCCCGTCCTGGCAATCAACGGCACTCTGACTCTCCGCAGCAAGACTCCCGATGCCTACGGTCCAAAGCACACCACTCTGCTGAGACAGGTCGTCGCTCAGGTCGCCCCTGGTATGGCCAATGCGCTGATCTACGAGTCGTCACGCAGGCAGTTGCAAGAGCGCACGGCGCTTGCTGAAATCGGCCGCGCTGCGACAGGTGAGCACGAACTGCCCCAGATCTTCAACATCGTGAGAGATGCCCTTTCCAGGCTCGTCCGTTTCGACCACATGGGGGTCGTGTTGGTGTCCGAACAGGGCAAGGGCCGTTTGGCGTACTGCCAGCCATTGTGCAGCGAAGAGTTCACTGAAGGCGCAGAATTCACCCTCCCTCCCGAAACCGGCACCGCCCAGACCGTGGTCCACCGGGACAACCCATTTGTGGAAGGTGACAACAAGGACCTGGCCCATGGCAGCCCGGCAGCCGGCCACGCCTGGCTCCTCACGCCATTACAAGTCAGAGACCGGACTCTCGGCATGCTCCTGCTGGAGGCGCCAAGCGACGAATGGGCGCGCCAGGAACAGCGCCAGCTGCTGCAGCAAGTAGCGCTCCAGGTCGCCCCGGCCGTAGAGAACGCCCAGCTCCTGGTGGCCGAACGGGCCCTGAAGCAGAAACTTGACCAGCAGCACAAAGGCCTCCAAGCGGCCCAGCAGGCTAAGGACCAGTTCCTGTTTGCCGTATCGCACGAGTTGCGCACACCGTTGGCGATCATTTCAGGCTTCATCGACCTGCTCAGCAAGGACCCTACACGCAACCTCAACTCCGAGCAGATCGAAACGATGAAGGTTATGCGCAGGAACGTAATGCGCCTGGCGCAGATGATCGGCGACCTGCTTGACATATCCCGCATCGGCGCGAAGTCGTTCAGGGTCAACAAGCGCGTCTTCTACGGCCTCGAAATGATCGATGCCATAGTTAAGGACATCCAGCCGTTCCTGGACGAAAAGCGCCAGACACTTGTCAAGAGCATTCAGGTTGGGCCGGTATGGCTGGAGGCAGACAGGGACCGGCTGGAGCAGCTCATTGCCAACCTCCTGACAAACGCTACCAAGTACTCACCAGCCGGCTCCGACATTCGGCTGAAGACAGCCTGGGACGGCAGCGACTTCAAAGCAAGCGTCATGGACAAGGGGATCGGCATCAGCGCTGAGCAGCAGAAGAGGTTGTTTGAGCCGTTCTACCGGGTGGACAACGAGACCACTCGCGCTGTCCAGGGGAGCGGGCTGGGGCTCTACATCAGCAAGACGATCGTGGACATGCACGGGGGCCGCATATGGCTGGAAAGCGCGCCTGGCAAAGGCACGACTTTCCATGTGTCGCTGCCGTGCGTGGTTGCAGAGCCCAAGAAGGAAGCAACGGACGGGGTACAGTCAGGAGGGTCGCCACGCTCACGGCTTTACCCGGACCTCGACCTGGACGACATACCGGCAAACGCAGCGTAATAGCGCCAGACCGGGCGCAAAACCAATACAAAAGAAAAAGGCAACAGTAAGTGGTGAAGGGGGACCTATGTACAAGGTACTGGTTGTGGACGATAGCGCAGACGTCCGCCTGCTGCTCGGCAAGACGCTCAAGAGCGCAGGTTATGGCGTAGTGGAGGCGACCGACGGGGAAGAGGCAGTCCCCGCGGCGCTCTCCTACGAACCGGACGTCGTGCTGATGGACATCAGCATGCCCAAGATGGATGGGTTCAAGGCCCTGGCCACGCTGAAGCGTGACCCCCGGCTCAAGCACATCCCTGTGCTCATGGTGACCGCCAAGGGCCACCCGGACGACCTTGAAACGGCGCGGTCGCTCGGCGCGCACGACTACATCAACAAACCGTGGGCGCCGGGCGAGGTTGAACTGCGGGTGCAGTGGGCCATAACGGCAGTCGAGCGGCGCAAGAAAAAGCTCGCAGCGCAGGTCGCCCAGCAGAAGCTGGCGGGATAACGTCTGCCCCGCTGCCTGGCCGTCCCTGATTCACATTGCTGTGCGCAGGCGCTCCGGGCGTCACTTGACGTCCGGAGCGCTTTGTTGTTGACACTGCTCCGGACCGATGCCACGATTGCCGTGCCGCTCAACCGGCCACGGCTCGCCCAGCGCAGGGGTCCTGTGCCTGGTGCGTTGACGGAGCGGCGGAGGACTCGCATGGCACAGCTATTCCAGAACTACGTTGGCGGCGCGTGGGTTGATGGCTCCAGCGGCAAGGTGGCCAAGAGCACGAACCCGGCGAACCGTGACGATGTTATCGGCGAGTACCAGTCCGCCTCTGCGGGCGACGCTCACAAAGCCGTCGAAGCTGCGGCCGGGGCGCGCAAGACATGGGGCGCCATGTCAAGCGTGGCCCGGGGCCAATACCTCCTGAAGGCGGCTAGCCACCTGCAATCAAAGGCCGAAGACTACGCGCAGACTGTCACCCGCGAGTGCGGCAAGTCCATCGTCGAGTCACGCGGTGAGGTCGGCCGCGCCGTTGCGCTGTTGCAGTATTACGGCGTCGAAGGTATGAACCCCGTCGGCGCTGTCGTGCCTTCGGCCAACTCGAACCTGCTGCTTTACACAAACCGTGTGCCCCTGGGCGTCGTGGCGCTCATCACGCCGTGGAACTTTCCGCTGGCGATCCCTATTTGGAAAATGGCGCCAGCGCTCGTCTACGGCAACACGGTCGTCCTCAAACCAGCGTCTGCCGCGCCTGCACTGGGCGTGCTCATCGCGCGTATGTGGGAGGCTGTAGACCTGCCGAAGGGCGTCTTCAACCTTGTGGTCGGTCCCGGCGGTGAAGTCGGCAACCAGCTCATCACTGACCCACATGTCAGCGGCATATCGTTTACGGGCTCGTCGAAGGTCGGCCAAAACATCGCAATCGAGTCTGCCAGGAGGGGCATCCGCTACCAGCTTGAGATGGGCGGCAAGAACCCGGTGATCGTCATGCCAGACGCTGACCTTGAGCAGGCCGCGGAAATCACGGTCAGCGGGGCGATGAAGTATTCCGGCCAGAAGTGCACGGCCACGTCCCGCGCCATCGTTGTCGGGGGAGTCATTGAGGAGTTCACCGGCCTCGTCGTCGAGAAGGTCAAGCGGCTGAAGGTCGGGCCGGGCAGCGACCCGGCGTCGGTCGTTGTGCCAGTCATTGATGAAGCGTCCCGCCAGAACATCGTGTCGGCGGTGAAGCGAGGTCAGCAGGATGGCGGCGTGGTGCTGACTGGAGGAGGCGTGCCGAGGGGCAACGGCTTTGACCGCGGCACGTTCGTTGAGCCGACCGTGCTGAGTAAGGTGCGTCCGGACGCCTTTGTCGCCTGTGAAGAGATTTTTGGCCCAGTGCTGACCATTATCCCGTCCCGGAATGCCGATGAAGCCATACACATCGCCAACAGTGTGGCCTACGGTCTGAGCGCGGGCATCTTCACGCGGAACCTGAATGCGGCGATGGACTTTGCGAACAGGATCGAGGCCGGCATCGTCAAGATAAACGGCGAGACGGCGGGCGTGGAGCCCCAAGTACCGTTCGGTGGCATGAAGGCGTCGTCCTCCGGCTCCCGCGAACAGGGCAAGGCGGCCATCGAGTTCTTCACCGAGACCAAGACCATCTACGTGGACCGGTCACGGACGTAGAGGAGTCAGCCTCGGTGGCGTTACCACAGATTGAACAGAGGCGAAGTAGGTGGTCACGCCATAGCTAGACTTTGAGGACAAGATGTGCTTCCAGTTCGGGGACGGAAGTGATAAATACAGACACGATGATTATTCCGGCCCGTCAACTCGCTCTGGAATTAGCTCATTCAGAATCGCGACTCGTCAGCAGGCCTATGAAGGAGGCCACAGCGCTCCGCGATCCCGTTTCCTCCCTTACGGCATTCGACAAGATGGAGATCGACCACAGGTCGATACCTCAGCACATTCTCGACTTGACAGGACGCCGGCGCAAGAGTCTTTTTCCCTGGCGTGGCCAGTTCTCACCAGAACTTATCGAGACGTTTCTGGTTGAATATGCAACCAAGGACGCGAAGGTGCTGGATACCTTTGCCGGAAGTGGAACTACACTCGTTGAAGCTGCTCGAAGGCAACTGTCTGCCGTTGGGTCTGAGATCAATCCTGCAGCTTACTTGATGGCCGCAGCGACCGAATTTGTCAACCTGGATGTGACCTCCCGCGATGACATTATTCAGAGAACTGACAAGCTCGTGGTTAGCTGTGTGAACGCCCGGCCAGCCACGTCCGTTTCTGATCTAGTACCGGACATAGTGAATAGGCTCGACAACTTGAGGTTCGAGCGTAATCTGGTCGAGAACGCGCTCCTGCGTGCCATGCCCAATGGGGAAGCCGTAACTGGCGAGCAGCTGCTATGCGCCCTTAGAGCCCATGCTTCTTTGATCCGCCGCCTCCCTTACAGTTGCGAGCCAATTCGTGCATTTCTCAGTGACGCGCGAAGTATTTCGTTGCCCGATGCATCGATAGATCTTATCGTGACGTCACCCCCATATATTAACGTTTTCAACTACCATCAGAACTACCGCGTTGCCGCCGAGATTCTAAAGTGGCGACTGCTTGAAGTTGCAAAATCTGAATTTGGGTCTAACCGGAAGCACCGAGGGAATCGGTTCCTGACCGTCGTGCAATATGCGATGGATCTCTGGAGTGCTCTCAGTACGATGAGACGCTTGATTTGTCCAAATGGCCGAGTGATCATCGTTGTTGGTAAAGAGTCAGCAGTTAGAGGAGTCCGCTTTCCTAATGGTCGTTTATTGGCAGCATTAGCTTTGCACGCGGGCTTCACCCTTGAAAGCCGACAGGAAAGATCCTTCAGGTCCAAGTTTGGAGAGAGAATCTTTGAAGACATCTTGCATCTGAGACCTTCCATGACACGCTCGGGCGATGTTGAGCTTGCGAGGCGGATAGGCGTCGCGATGCTAGAGCTTGCTGCTAGCCAGCCCGCGCTCGGAGTTCTGTCCGATCTCACGGCAGCGATTGACTCAGCCAAGCATGTTCAACCGTCGCCATTGTTCGATCTGGGACACGCGAAAGCATGACTGTGACTCGGCCCACACCTCACCTGGACAAGCTGCGTGCTGCCCTTACGAATCCGAAGTGCAAGGCGGACGTGCCTTTGCTGAAAAAGGCTCTGACTTTATATGAGGATTGGGTGTCGCAAGTAAAGGCTCTGTCGTCTACTGGTCAAACCAGGGTGGTTGGCCTTGTTCAAATGTTGAATCAATACAAGGACACTCTTGAAGTCGAACTCATCTTGAAGCGCGGCAGCGACTTTCTCCGTCGGCAAAAGGGTCAACTGAAGTTGGACAACTCAATCATTGAGGAGTTCTTGGTTCAACTGATTCATCCGAGTGTCTTTGGCACCAAGGACGTAGACAAACTGACCGTTGGGCCTCAAAACGCCTTCATGTCTCTCTCGTTTCGGCCTGCCAAACTTGCTACATTGAACGGTAGACCGGACGTGGTTCTGAAGACTAAAGATCAGGACTTCGTGTTGGGTGCGCCTATTCACTACCAAGTCTCGTCCGCTCCAGCGTTTGATGCCAACCTGACAACGTCGGGTAGTCTGGTACTGGCCGTTGTGGCAGTGGAGTGCAAGATCAACTTGGACAAAACAATGTTTCAAGAAGCTGCAGGCACGGCCACTCGGCTTAAGCTAGGATGTCCGGTCGCCAAATACTTTGTCCTAGTGGAGTATTTGGACATGCAACCTGAAGATTGCCGCCTGACCGATATTGACAATGTCTATCTGTTACGCAAGACGAAACGGCTGCCGTTCGAAAAACGCTCGGATATTGTGGCCGTAACAGCTCAACGCCGGAACCACCCCGTCGATCCTGGTGTGGTTTGGCACTTCACTCAGGAACTCGGTGCATTTATCTCAGCGACGTGGTACGACCCTGCTGATGCGCTCCGGAAAGGTCGATTCGTCTGATATGTCGCGCTTTTTGATGTTCGGGCATCCGGTCGTCTCCTGGTGACCTACGGCCTGTACTGGTCGATGCCCACGGTCACAGGGGCCGGCCCGCTCGGGAACACTGCGGTTTTGGCGCGGTCCGCGCCCACCACCACGATGAAGCAACGGTCGGCGCTCTCAAGCAACGGGACGGTAATTTCGAGACGCTGCTCCTCGGTCAGGTTCTCCAGCCACTTCCACTGCTCGGCCACGCGGGCCTCGCCCTTCAGCGGCATGTATTGGACCATCTTTCCCAAGCTCCCCCGGGCGTGGGAGTGGATGAACTCTTTCGCCTGCTGCTTGGAGAACCCCTGCCCGCCCACGGGCCCTGCGACGTCCGGCGGCATGAAGATGAGCCTCTCGCCGCTGCCGCCTTTGCCCTGGATGTTGTAAGTCCCGAATGTCATGCCGTAGGCCAGGTTCTTCAGCAGCCCCTCGGCCGTCGTGTTCCCCTGGTCCTGCACGTCCAGCTCGCCATCTGTGACGAACAGGGTGACCGCGCTTTCGTCTGGCCGGAAACCCCGGTCAACGTGGAACGGCGCCCACGGGCTCATTGCCTCGTTCTCGGCCACGCACTGGATGAACTTCCGGGTCGTCCCGATGGTGTCCATGTCCATCTGGCCCGCGTACCAATACCCGATGTTCTTGAAGCACAGTGAGAAGGCACGCCCGATCAGCGTGTTCACCTGGTTGTCCCGCCCGGGGCCCAGTGCAGACCTAGGGTTCAGCCCCACCTCACGGGCGATGGGCCCGTTCACCATCAGGAGCGGCGCCTGGGGGCTGGTGGACATCAGTAGAGACTTGCCCCCCTGCCCACCGATCTGGGACAGAGCCTTGACCGCGGCGATGATTACCGGCATGTGCGCGGGCTTCGCGCCAGCCAACGCAGCGTTGACCGCGATCTTTTCGACGGTGGCGATGCCGAACCCCGGAGGCATATCACACACGACGTGGTCCGGTGGAAGGCGCGTGCCTTTCAAGAGAGCGTCCACCGCCTCGCGGGTCGCCGGGAACAACTGGAAGCCATCGCCCAGGTCCCGCCTGATGAAGTCTTCGTTCATCCGCAAGATGGCGTCCCAGCGGTCTTCACCCTCAAAGCGCTGGGTCTCTTCGGCCGCGGTCTCACTCGCGCGTGAGGCGCCCTTCGTCGTAAGCGCCTTCACGATCTCATCGAACGCGTCCTCGGTCTGGCTGATGCACAGTTCCGGCGCCAGGTTGCGGTAGATGCGCGGTACGACGACCCACTGCAGGTCTGGCATGCCGAAGGCGCGTGTGCTGGCGGTTGCGTCTTCGGTAAAGCGGCCCGAGACAATGGGGACTGCGGGCTTGCCCATCTTCTCGACTTCGACCATGTCGTGGCACATCCACGACGCGCAGGTCCCTCAGTCAGCCGTTGCGCCGATGACGACATCGCTCTCCGCAGCCGCCTGCTTCAGCATTGGAGGCGGAGTGGGGTAGCCCCCGCTGTTGTAGAAGTTGACCTTAACCCCTTTGAACCTCTGCTGCATCATCTCGCCGGCTCGTTTGAGGGCCAGGTCGCCCCCGTGCGTCCCGCTCCAGACAAGGCCGACCGTCTTGTTGTCGAGGGTCTTTGGCCTGGGGTTGATGCTCAGGGGCTTGGTCAGGCCCCTCTGTTCCGCAACGGGGTTGAGGACTTCGAGTAGGTGCATTTGATGTGCCTCCTCGTGGCCTGGATCCATGCCCTGGGTCAACCGGGCGCGATATTACTGTGGAGGGGCCAGCGCGTCCAGCAGGATTGAGAGGGCGGCGCGGCGGAGTACCGGCGTGGCGCAAGCTGGTACAGCAGTTGAATGACTGGCTCAGCCGCGTCTCAGGTCACTTCAACAGACGCTACGTACGGAGCGTGGACCTTGAGCGACGCCGTCAGGAAGAAGCTCACGTGCTCGAGCGTCGGCACGCACTCGGGGCACTCTTTGTTGACCCCAGGAACATAGCGCACCTGCAGGGACGACTCGTCGGAGGCGACAACCTCCAGGGTACCGCCTTCGGCGGCCACCATTGCTTCGATTTGAGTCAGGACATAGTCAACCTTGGGGTCCGATGTCTTGGCGACCATGTGCGAAGCCCTCCCGGCTACTGGATTTCGTAGGCGACGGCGCTTCATAAATTCTACACGCGGCATCCGGCCTGGCCGGGTGGAAGGCTCATGCCCAGTGGTGGCGGGATGCTAAGGCACGCCTTTGAGGTTGCAGACCGCGCTCCCTGGCTGACCTTCATGCCGGGCCTGGTGATCTTCCTGATAGTCCTGTCTTTCAACTTCGTCGGCGACGCCCTCCGCGATGCTCTGGACCCGCGGCTGCGCGAGGCCCGCTAGGCCTTCTTGAGCCTTGCCAGCGCCTCCTCCAGCGCAGGGCCGTCAAACCCCTCGATGACGTGGTCGCCGACGACCGTGACAGGCGTGGAATCAAAGCCCATCGAAAGCAACTGCCTGCGGCCTTCCAGGTCAACCGAGACGTTGTGCTCGGTGTACTGGCACCCCATGAGTGAAAGGAACTCTTTCACCATGTGGCAGGTGGATCAGTAATTTGACGTGAATACGGTTATTGCGGCCATCGCACTGGGTTATCCTCTATCGGAATGTGATGTAGCGGAGGAATAGGCCTTGGCGCTTCACTTGTCCGGCGGCGGCACGACCACCTGCTCGTACTGGTGGCGTTTCGTGATGAGCTTCGAATGCAGGAACACGTCCAGCGCTACTTCGTACTGCTCTTTCCCGATCCGGACGTCTGACCTCCAGCACCCCAGCTTCTGATAGGCGGCGATGGTCCGCTCGAGCACCTGCGGGTCAATGTCCGGGAACATGCTCTTCTCAGCCTGCGCCACCTCAGCAGGGCGCGCCTCATTTACCCACTTCCGCGCCTTGCGGTAGGCCCGTATGAACCTTTTCGCATCGGGCGTCTTCAGCCACTCGCGCGTCGCGGTCAGGCTGCTGAATGCAACAGGGCCGATCACCTCGCCAACAGATGCCACGACGTGTGCCGACCCTTCGTGCTCAAGCTGCTGTGGGTAAGGCCCCTGCTCGTGGAAATAGTCGCCCTGCCCGGAGCGCCAGGCGGCCATCATGGACGCCGTGCTCCCGGCGTTGACTGCTCTTGCCTTTGCGATGTCCGCGCCCTTCTTGTGCATTGCGTAGGCGAGCATTGCCTGAGGCTGCCCGCCGTGAACGAACATGAAATTGCCCTGCAGTAACTTCGACCATGAGAAGCTCCTATCTGGCTTGCGGGCGGCGATGAAGAACCCGTCGCGTTCATTGATCTGCGCGAAGTGGACCGTGGGCGGCTGCTGGCCCTTTTCTAACGTCGCCCAGCTCCCCGATACTGCGGACTGGCCGACGTGTATCTCCCCCGCGGCCACAAGCGCGGCGACCGCCTTGCCGGCTGGCACCGGCGAATAGACAGGCTCGAACCCCTCTTCTTTGAGGAACCCGCCTGCCACCGCGGCAAGGAGCGGGCTGTAAAAGGCCGAGTGCCGGGACGCCATGACGCGAAGGACTGCCATACCGCAACCTCCATAGACCCGGCCCCGGGGCGATAGTGACTTCTCGCCGCCTCAAGATGTTTCGTGACTGGGCCAGGCAAGCTGGCGCATTCTAGCCCGTGTCGCCGGACCGTGCCCGCGCCTGATGCAAGGATGAGCCGGCCGGAACGGGCATCGGGAGCAGGGCGACAGTATCCTTAAGAGTTCATGACTAGCGGATTTTGCAGGTGAGGAGCAAGGCGCGTTTGATTGCTGGTCAGAATGTAATTGTCACGGGCGGCGCAGGGTTCATCGGCTCTCACCTCGTGGACCGGCTCGTCGCTGCCGGGCTGAACGTCGCCGTCCTGGACAACCTGTCTTCAGGCAAAGAGGTGAACCTTAACAAGGCTGCCGCACTCCACCGCATCGATGTGCGCAGCCCCGACCTGCGCGGGGTCATCGCGCTCATAAAGCCCCACACAATCTTCCACACCGCTGCCCAGATCAGCGTGGCTGTTTCGGCAAGGGACCCCGCCATGGACGCTGACGTCAACATCATGGGCTCGCTGAACGTGATGGAGGCTGCCAGGGCCGCGGGCGTAAAGAAGGTTGTGTTCGTTTCGACAGGCGGCGCCATGTACGGCGAACCAGAGCAGATGCCTGCCCGCGAATCGTTGCCCCCGCGTCCGCTGTCGCCTTACGGAGCGTCCAAGCTGGCATTCGAGAACTACCTGCCGGTGTACCACCACCTGCACGGCATCGAGTACGCCGTAGTCAGGCCTGCCAACGTCTATGGCCCTCGCCAGGACCCGCACGGCGAAGCCGGAGTAGTGGCAATTTTCACGATGGCGATGCTGCAGGGGAAGCACTGCAAGGTCTTTGGAGACGGCACCGACGAGCGGGACTACGTGTTTGTTGGCGACGTTGTGGACCTCCTGGCAAAAGCCGGCGCCGGTAACGGCAAGGGGCCGTATAACGGCGGGACCGGTGTCGGGACGTCAGTCAACACAATGTTCAGCAAGCTGGCAGGCCTAACAGGCTACCGGCAGCGTCCAGAATATGCGTCGCAGCGGCCCGGCGACCTGCGCCGCATGAGCCTCGACAGCAGCAAGGCGCGCCAGGAGCTCGGCTGGCGGCCGCAGGTTAGCCTGGATGAGGGGCTCCGGCGCACAGTAGAGTGGTTCAAGTCTCATTCTGAAAGCGCGCCGGTCCGGAGTTAGTAACTATCCCAAAACGGCCCGCGGGTGACTTCGACGGGTCACAGTCGAGTTCAGACTTCTCCCTCACCCTGACCCTCTCCCGCTGGGAGAGGGGTTTTGGGATAGTTACTTAGGCATGGTGGCAGGCGTGCCCATGTGTACGCCGCCGTTTTCCTGACCGACACCAACGCCCACCGCACGCGCTCGAGCAGTTCGCTCAGCGACCACGGCTTGGTAAGGTAATCGAATGCTCCGAGTTGCCGCGGCGCGCCAAGCGCCATGGCGGCCATGGTTGCCGGCAGGGTGGATGCGTACGAGGCCCTGTCGCCGAACTCGGCTGCCAGGAATGAGAACACTACAAAGTAAATAGCAAAGGCAGCCAACGTAAATGCGAGCCTCCTCCAGAGGCAGAGGCTCATTTCTGCGGTTAGGGGATACGGTCCCCGTCATGCCATATGGAGGATGCTTGGCGGTTCATATGAATGAGGGCGTCGGACAGCATGGTAGGGCTCCACGTCCACACGTGGGGGTCTCTCCCAACCTAGTACAAATTGCGGGGAGCTACGTTGGTGGCAATTGCCACCAACGTTGTAGGACACCGCACCTGCACCATGTGACGCGCGAAGCCGGACGCGCGAGTGGAATGGACATCGGCCGGACATGCTGACGCGTGCAGTCGCCATATGCAGCGCCCTAACTGGCGAGCGGCTCCGTCGTTGGGCTGGGCCCGCTGCCGCACCGGTCGTACTGGCTGCCATCGTGATGTCGGCCTGCGATAGGCAAGCCGCGCCCTCCGCGACTCCTGTGCCATCGCCGACAGCCACCCTCGCGCCGATTCAGACGGCGCCTGCGCTCAGGGCCACCGCCACGCCTGCGCCAACTCCGCAGGGCCTGACAAAAGGGGGCATACTGAGACTCTCGGTCATTGAGGCGCCCCCGCACCTTGACCCTCACCAGACAGTCTCGCCCGCCCTCCACACCTGGGGGCCGGGGCTCGTCTATAGCCGCCTCTTCCGCTATGCGACGGGGCCGGGCCATGGATTCCCCAGTGGAGAGGTGGTCTGCGACCTCTGCGAGTCATGGGTACAGACCGACCCTCTGACCCTTTATGTGAAGCTGCGGGCAGAGGCCAGGTGGCAGGCCGTCTCACCTGTGCCGGACCGCAACGTGACCGCAAGCGACGTCGCGCTCAGCCTGCGAAGGGCCGCCACTCCGGGCTGGGCCAACTCGCCGCTGATGGCCAACATCGAAAGGGTCGAAGAAGTTGACCCTACGGCGGTCCTCATAAGGTTCCGGCAGCCCGATGCTGAAGCTCTTGAGACGCTTGCGGACAGCCACCTCAAGGTCGTAGCGGAGGAGGCTATGGTGCAACCTGGCGGGCTGCTGCGCGGGCCTGCTGCCGGATCAGGTCCATGGCGGCTTGAACAGTTCGACCTGGACGGGGCGTCCTACTCGGCGGACCGTGGCTATTACCTGCCCGGCGTGCCTTACCTTGACGGCCTCGACATCCGGGTCATCAACGACGTCGAGACCCGTATTGCAGCGCTGCGAAACCGGCTGCTTGACCTGGACCAGTCCGCTTTCGACAGCGCGAGCCGGGCGATGGAGGCCTTTCCTGACCTGGTCCGCGTGCGGATGCTTGAGCCCGGCACCGGAGTGTCGGTGGCGCTCAACGCAAGCCGGCCCCCACTGGACTCGCTTGAAGTGAGGAGGGCCGTCCTTAAAGCATTGGACCCGGAAGAGATAGCCGGGACCGTATGGGACGGCGAAGGCGTCGTCACCACAGGCCTCCCTGTGCCTTCTGGTTCCTGGCTGATCGAGTGGCACGAACTACGGCCGTCTTTCGACGACCCGGTGGCGTCTGCCCAACTGCTCACCGCCCTGGACCCTTCCGGCCGACGCGTGCGACTGACAGTGGGTGAGTTCAGCGATGCCTATGTGGCCGTGGCTGAGGCCGTCGCACGTTCATTCGCATCGGCAGGTCTTGAAGCGGAAGTCGAACGTGTGCCGACACGGGTGTACGCGGAGCGGGCCTGGTTTGGCGGCGACTACCAGGTACTCCTCGGCGCCCAACCTCCTGCGAACAGCCTCAACGCATACCTGTATGCCGTCTACCACTCCCGCGGCAGCGCAAACACAACGGGCGTGATATCGCAGTCTCTTGATCCGCTGATCGAGCAACAGGCCACGGAGCCAGACCCGGGGAGGCGCAGAGAACTGGTACTACAGATACAGCGCGAGGTGATGCAGTTGGCCTACAGGTTCAACCTGGTGACGAAGGTCACACTGTGGCTCCATTGGCCAGAGGTGCGCGGGTTCGCTCCAAACCTGTTCCGCGGCGAGAACTACTGGTTGACGGATGTGTGGCTGGCCGCACGTTAGCGTGTCCTCTTTCTCGCCAGATGCCGGACCTGAGATGCAGGCGACACACTACGCCTTGAGTTTCTCTGCCGCCTCTTCAAGCGCGGACCAGGCGAGCAGGGCGCACTTCACGCGCACCGGGTATCTGCGTACGCCGGCCAGCGCAGCAAGGTCGCCCAGGTTGTCCATGTCTGCTTCTGTCAGCCGATCGCCCTTCAAGAGCCGGCGCACCAGGACAACGGTATCGTGCAGGCCGTTCGCGTCCTTACCACCCACCAGGCCAGTCAGCAGCGAGCCTGACGACTGGCTGATCGCGCAGCCTCGTCCTGTGACGCTTATGGCTTCTACCTTGCCATCCAGTCCTGCTTTCAGTTGCAGGCGTATCTCGTCTCCGCAGAAGGGGTTGTTAACCGCCACGTCAACAGTAGGCGCCGCAAGCAGCGCCGCTGACCGGGGGTTGCGGTAGTGGTCCAGGACAATCTCTTCATATAGCTCGTCCAGGTCTTCTCTCGGTTGCATCATCGTTGGACGCGTGGTGACGCTCTCAGGGGAGTTCGTGACCGGGAAAAGTACGATACAGCTTCCTTCAGGCCCTCTACAAGCGCATCCACCTCTGCTTCCGTGGTGTAGACATAGAAGCTGGCCCTGGCCGCGGCAACGATACCGTGGCTCCGCACCAGCGGCATGGCGCAGTGGTGCCCTGTACGGATGGCGATGCCCATGCGGTCCAGAGCGGTGCCCAGGTCGTGCGGGTGGATGGAACCATGGTAAAAGGCGACAAGGCCACCCCGCTTTGACGGGTCCTCCGGCCCAAGCACCCTGAACATTTCGAGCACCCTGACCTTATCGAGTGCATAGGCCCCCAGCGCCTGCTCGTGCGCCCAGACCTTGTCCATGCCAAGGCCAGACAGGTAGTCCGCAGCCACGCCTGTCGCAATGGCGTCTGCGATGTTCGGCGTGCCGGCCTCAAAGCGGTACGGCAGGTCGTTCCACTTCGCTCCTTCGTATGTCACTTCTGAGATCATGTCGCCGCCAAACATCCACGGTTGCATCTTCGCCAGCACGGCAGGCCGGACGTAAAGCACGCCGATGCCTGTCGGCCCGCACATCTTGTGCGCGGAGAAGGCCAGGAAGTCGCACCCAAGCCCCTGCACGTCAACAGGCATCGAAGGTACGCTCTGCGCCCCGTCAACGGCAATGAGCGCGCCGCGCCTGTGTGCCATCGCCGCGAGCTCCCGCACCGGGTTCACTACTCCCAGTACATTGGACGCGTGCATGGCTGCGACAAGCCTCGTCCGGCCGTCTATCAGGTGCTCGGCCGCGTCCATGTCCAGCGTTCCGTCCGCCGCCACAGGGATGTACCGGACCTCTGCCTTCCTGCGCAGCGCTAGTTGCTGCCAGGGCACGATGTCCGAGTGGTGTTCCATCGCCGTAGTGACGATGTTGTCCCCGGCGCCAACGTTCGCATCGCCCCACGAATAGGCGATGAGGTTCAGCGACTCTGTCGTGTTGCGGGTCCATATGACGCAGGTTTCATCGGGGGCGTTGATGAACCGTGCAACCTTGCGTCGCGCTTCTTCGTACGCCTCGGTGGCCTCGACAGACAGCGTGTGGACGCCGCGGTGGACGTTGGCGTTGTAGCGTTCGTAGTAGTCCACCAGGGCCTGGATGACCTGCCGCGGCTTCTGGGAAGTGGCTGCGTTGTCCAGGTACACAAGCGGGCGTCCGTTGACCTTGCGCTCCAGGAATGGGAAGTCCTTACGGATGCGCGCTACGTCAAGGGAGCGAGAGCGGGCTGCGGTACTCATATTCGCTCCTCCCTCACGCTGTTCTTTCCAACTGGCAGAGCACTGTGCTAGCGGTGCGCTTCGAACTTGAGGCCGGGCAGCAAACGCTCCGTCGCATCCTCGACGTACCGTGCCAGGGCCGGCGGCTGCACCTTCTCGACTATCTCGGCTGCAAACCCACGGACCAGCATCTGTGTGGCGGTTTCCAGCGCGATGCCGCGGGAGCGCATGTAGTACAGCGTGTCAAGGTCCACGTGGCCCGCTGTGGCGCCGTGGTAGCACTTTACGTCGTCCGCCAGTATTTCCAGGCTGGGCTTCGTGTCAACCTCGGCGCCCCGGGAAAGCAGCAGGTTCATGTCCTTCTGGTCAGCATAGGTCTTCATTGCGCCCGGCTTGACCACAACGATGCCGCTAAAGACCGCGTGCGATTGTCCGGCGAGGATGCCCTTGAAATACTGGTGGCTCGTCCCGTGCGGCTTCGCGTGCGTGACCGAGATGTTATTGTCCATGTGCTGCTTGTTCGTGGTCATGTACAGGCCGGTCAGGTTGCACTCCACGCCCTCAGCGTCCAGCAGCGCGTGCACATCATTCCGGCCGACCGCCGGGCCAGTTGCAAACGAGACCGAACTGAACTTGCTGTCCTTCTGCTGGTACACGCGGGTGTTGCCGGTGTGGAACGAGTTCTCGTTCTCCATCAGGACGCGGTAGTGCGTGACCTCAGCCCCTTCGCCAAGTAACACCTCCAGCACCGGGTCCGACAGGTGCTGGTCGCTTTCACCCAGTGATATGTAGCTTTCGATGACGGTCGCCTTGCTGTTCCGTCCCGCTATCAGCAACGACCGCGGGTGCGTGGCGGCCGGCGCGTCCGATGCTGTCGAGATGAACAGCAAGTGGATGGGTTGCGCCGGCGACGCGTTGTCCGGCAGGTAGATGAATGCACCGTCGCTCATGAACGCGGTGTTGAGGAGGGTGAAGTGGTCCTCATCAACCGCGGCGATGCGCGTGAGGTGCTTCTCCACGAGAGTGCGGTCCTTTGACGCGGCGGAGGCAAGGCTCGACGCCGTGATGCCCTGTTCTGTGGTGCGCGAGAGGGGTGGCGAATAGTGGCCGTCCACGAAGACGAGAGTCGTCCAGGCGTCATCCCAGGGCGCACGGGCCTTAACTTCCGATGTCGCCGGGGCATGTGCCGGACGTGGCGCTAGCCTGAACGCGACCTTCGCCAGAGGCTGCAGGTTGGTGTATTTCCACCGTTCATTACCGCGCCGGTCCGCGGGCAGGCCAAGCTCGCTGAAACGTTCCCAGGCGCGCTGCCGCAAAGGCGCGAGCCACGCCGCGCCATTACGCGGCGCCTCTTTTTGCAGCGCTGCGTAGTCGGCGCCAAATGTGTTCGCTGGTCTTGTTGCTAATGTCGTCATGTGTCTTCCGGTGTGATTGGTCTCTACTGCGCCAAGGTGGTCCGCCCTAAGTAACTATCCCCAAAGTGCTTGGAGAAACCACCGGGGGCCGACTTTCGAGTTCAAGCTCCTCCCTCACTCGCGCCCACCCCGGTGGGCACCCGTCTCCCGCTGGGAGAGGGGTTTTGGGATAGTCACGACGTGCGGGCGCCGGCCTTGAGGAACTTCTCATAGCCGGAGCGTTCGATCTCGTGCGCCAGATCAGCTCCGGCTGACTGTACGATCCGCCCGTCCACGAGCACGTGTACGTAGTCCGGTTGTATGTAGTTCAGGATGCGGGAATAGTGCGTGACGATGATGAATGCGCGTTCGGCAGTCCGCATCCCGTTCACAACCGACGCCACCATCTTCAGAGCGTCAATGTCCAGGCCGGAGTCGGTCTCGTCCATCACGCACAGCTTCGGCTGCAGGACCTTCATCTGCAACATCTCGTTGCGCTTTTTCTCGCCGCCTGAAAACCCTTCGTTGAGTGACCGTTTGACAAGCTCGGAGTTGATGCCTGTTTCTTTTACAGCGCCGTCAAAGACTTTGGTGAAGTCCCTGACGCTCAGCTTTGCCTGCCGGCGGTATGTCTGGACCGCATCGGACGATGCCTTCAGGAACTGCCAGGGCCGGACGCCCGGGACCTCGGCAGGGTACTGGAAGGCGAGGAAAAGGCCACGCACTGCGCGGTCTTCGGGGAGCAGAGCCGTAATGTCCGCACCATCAAGCATCACCTGGCCTTGAGTGACCGCATAGTCCGGCCGGCCAGCCAGTACGTTGGCAAACGTGCTCTTGCCAGACCCGTTCGGGCCCATGATGGCGTGCACTTCACCTTTATTAACTTTGAGCGACAGCCCGCGCAGGATTTCCTTATCGGCGATCCTTGCGTGCAGGTCTTTGACTTCCAGGAGTGGCATATTTCCGAAGTTCTCCTCGGCGCGGGCGAAGTGTCCCGCGCTTCCAGGGTTACCTCTGAGCGTGTGAGAGCCCGCGAGTCAGGCCTAACCGACCGCGCCCTCCAGGCTCACTTTGAGCAGCTGGTTAGCCTCGATGGCAAACTCGAACGGCAGCTCCTTGATCACATCGCGGCTCCAGCCCGTAATGATCATGTGGTGCGCGTCCTCGGCAGAGATGCCGCGTGACTGCAGGTAGAAGAGCTGGTCATCGCTTACCTTCGACGTTGACGCCTCGTGCTCCAACCGCGCGGTCGGGTTGCGCACCTCGATATACGGCACCGTGTTCGCCACCGACAGCGGGCCAATGAGCAGCGAGTCACACTGCGTGTGGTTAGTGGCGCCGTCTGCACCGGGCATGATCTTGACCTGCCCCCTGTAGGTGTTGCGCCCGTGCCCTGCGGAGATGCCTTTGGCCACGATGGTGCTCTTTGTGTTCTTGCCAATGTGCACCATCTTCGTGCCGGTGTCCGCCTGCTGGTAGTTGTTGGTCAGCGCCACCGAGTAAAACTCACCAGTGGAGTTGTCTCCCTGCAAGAAAACGCTTGGGTACTTCCATGTGATGGCCGAGCCAGTTTCGACCTGCGTCCAGGAGATCTTGGAGTTGCGGCCCGCGCACTTGCCGCGCTTGGTGACGAAGTTGTAGACGCCGCCCTTGCCGTCTTTTGTGCCGGGGAACCAGTTCTGGATCGTTGAGTACTTGACCTCTCCGTCGTCAAGCGCAATGAGTTCGACGACTGCGGCGTGGAGCTGGTTGGTCTTGCGGCTGGGCGCAGTGCAGCCCTCAAGGTAGCTCACATACGCGCTCTTATCGGCGATGATGAGCGTGCGCTCAAACTGGCCTGACCCTTCCGTGTTGATGCGGAAGTAGGTCATGAGCTCAATGGGGCAGCGCACGCCCGGCGGCACGTAGGCGAACGAGCCGTCGCTGAAGACAGCAGAGTTAAGGGCCGCGTAGAAATTATCTGTCGCGGGGACAACAGAGCCGAGGTACTGCTTTACCAGGTCAGGGTGCTTCTGCACGGCCTCACTGAACGAGCAGAATATGATGCCGAGTTCCTCCAGCTTCGCCTTGTACGTTGTGGCAATGGACACGCTGTCGAAAACGGCGTCCACGGCAACTCCGGCGAGCTTTTCCCGCTCTTGCAGGGGCACGCCCAACTTCTCGAAGGCCTCAAGCATCTCGGGGTCCACATCGGCCAGGCTCTTCGGCGGTCCGCTCTGGGAGCGAGGAGCGGCGTAGTAATAGATGTCCTGGAAGTCTATAGGCGGGTACTCAACCTTGGCCCACTTCGGTGCGCCTTCGCCCGCGTGGAGCTTCGCCCAGTAGCGGTAAGCCTTGAGGCGCCACTCCAGCAGCCACTCCGGCTCTTTCTTCATACGTGAGATCAGCCGGATAATGTCCTCGTTGAGGCCCTTGGGGGCAAGCTCAGTCTCCACATCAGTGGTAAAGCCCCACTTGTAGCCCTTCTCTTCGAGGCCCTTTTCGCGAGAAACGGTGATGCCTTGCGTCATGGACGGTTGCTCACAGCGCCGCGCCCTACCGGCGCAACGACCATCGGGAGAACGAATAGCTGGTATTCCTGACTAGATAGGTCAGGATCATGCTAAAGTCGGCCTGAACCTCTGTCAACGAAATTCGTAGATGCGAAGTGAGATTGATCGCCGCACGAAGCTGGCGCAAGTGAGCCAGCGAAGAATGCGGCTAACAGTTCGTTCGCAGCAACTCTGGTAGTTCGTCTGCACCATGTGGCAGGCGCCTCTCTGCACGACGTTTTGTTGCGGCGGACTTCTTAGCGGTGACCGCCCGTCGTCCGGAAAGTTGGAAGGGTTGTCGAGGCCGGATAGCGACGAACAGATCGTCGGAATCTTTAGACGGAGGTTGTTGCCATTTGCCATGAAGGAGCAATCATCGAGATCAACCGTCAAGTGCCTTCTTGCCGGGGTAGGGGTCGTTGCGCTCCTCGTTTGCATCGTACTGATCTGGGGACTTATCGCATGCGGAGCCGGTCAATGCGGGAGCTTCGGGGGCTGAAGGCCCACTGCAACGGCTGTAACAGTGTGGTTAAGTCGTAGTTGATCATTCACCACAACGACCTGCAGGTGCACTACAGGTTCAATCTTCGCACCTGAACGGGCTATGGCTGAACTGGGGGGACGCCGTTCCCAGGGTCGACTGCGTCCTAAGCTCGCTTGGCCACATCTTGCGTGGCAGAGCTGCGTCCTCGGGTCGTCGGAACAGGGTGCTTACTCTATGCCCAGCACTTCGGTGTGGAACCATTCCCAGGGGCCGAACTGCTGCACGTGAAGAACGTACTCCTGGGGCATCTTCAGGACAAGGAGGAACGCCATCACCAGCGCGTACCGCTTGACGGTGTCAACCCTGAAGGCAGGCCGCAGACGTTGTACGATGACCCAGAACAGGTAGAAGTTCTCGAACAGGTTTGGGAACACAAACAGCAACCATCGCTGCTGGGTGGTCTCTAGCAGGGCCACCCCGGTCAGGCGGTACACATAGAGGGCGATGCTGGTGTACCTGGCGACCTTGTTCTCCCACCTAAGCGACCTGAACACCAGGAACGTCAGGTAATAGGTGTCGAGCAGCTTGTCAGTCGCCGTGTAATTTGCGAACTCGCTGTGCCCGATCGCCCCCGCGATCACGACGTCCAGTCCGTCAGCCACGACGCACGCGAGCGCCCCTCCCAGCGGCCACCTGAGGACCGCGAACGGCACGATGAGCCGAATGACTATCGCGACGATGACGCCCATGTCTTTCCCCCGTTCGGTGTGCCTTGCCGGTCCCCTGCGGGCTCCAGTTGCTCACCGGGTCACCGCAGCCACGAGAGGCCGTAGTACCCGGACAGGGCGAAGACAAGAGCGAAGAGGGTCCGGCCAGCCAGAGTCGCTATGAAGTAGTTCCAGGGACGCACTGAGGAGGCCCCGGCGACCAGTCCGGAAAATTCGAACAACACCGGCGCGGGTACTGCTGCCACCAGGAATGGGGCGAGGTTCTCGTGCCGACTGTACCACCCATGCATCATCCCGGCAGCCCGCCGGAGCCTGGACCCAGGTGCACCTTTCTGAACCGTGAGGAGGCGGCCGGCTGAGCGGCCCGCGGCGTAAGACGGGACCATCCCCGCGGTCATGCCCACGCCTGCGACTGCCGCAGCCGCAAGTGGGTTCGCCGTTGCGCCCAGGAGCACAATTGCCGGCAGCACAGGCAGAGGGACCAGCACCGTCACGCTGCCGGCGGCCGAAAGCAGGAACAGTCCCGCCAGGCCGGTTCGCTCGAGAGCCTGGGCGGTAAAATCGCCACGCACCGCGGCGATGGCGCTCATTAGCGCTACAACACCCACTGCGACGATGGCGAAGGCCGGCGTGAATTTCCTGGGCCTGGCGGCCGTTGCTGCGGTCTGCATAGTCATGGCACTCACTCCTTACTTGGAATGAATGCATGAAACCGCCGCGGTCCTTAGTCATCGAGGTTCAACCGGACTGTTTTCGCCGGGTGCTGCGTACCATCGTGACTGGTACAGTCGGCAGGGTGCCTGAGGGCACGCGGATGTGACTATTTAACCGCAGGCGTGAGACGATTAGGGCGCGCCCCACAGTCCCTGGTAACGGACCTCGCTATGTCACCACCCACGACGCCCGAATACGCTGACTTCGACGACTACCGCAAGAACCAGCGCGTGGTGGTGGTCGTCAGGTGGTTCCTGCTCGCGGCCTGGCTGTTCGTGATCAACTACCGCGAACCCTTTACGACGACGCTCTTGTTCATAGACGCGATGGGCGCCTTTCTCGTCGTGCTGAACGCCTTGCTTACGGTCCGGGTCATCCAGGGCAAACCCATCTCGGCCCGCCGTGCTCTCCTGTTGAGCGTCATGGACCTTACCGTCATCGCCACGGGGATAGCGATCACGGGTAATAGGATCGGGAACACCTACTTCATCATGTACTACCCGGCCCTGATCGGGCTGTCGTTGACCTACCCGGAGCCGTTGGTCGCGTTCGGCCTTGGGACGGTCGCGATCGGCGCCTATGTGGCCGTCAGCACGGCGCTCCCGCCCGGACTGAACTTCGACGAGCATGGCGAGCGGGTCCTGATCATACGTGTGATCGTCATGTACGCCGTGATCGCGGCCAGCGTGCTGATGTATCGCAACGAGTGGCAGAAACGCAGGGCTGCAGTCGGGGCGGTGCATGAAGAATCAGCGCGCAACCTGGAGCTGGAGAGGCGGGCCCAGCAAGCCGAACAAGCGGCCCAGATGGAACGCCAGAGACTGGCTCGGGAAATACATGACGGCGTTGCCCAGTCTGTGTATGCCCTCGCGTTAAACCTGGAGGCCGCATCAGAGGCAGCGTCCAGCGAGGGTAGCGGCGTCGCGCTACAACTGCAAAGGCTTGTCCCGCTGGCGCGGCAGACGCTCCTGGAGACCAGGCATTACATCTTCGACCTGAAGCCTCTGATCTCGGACAACCCTGACCTGACCGACCTCGCCCAGGCGCAGGCAAGGGAGTTCACAAACGTGGCCGGACTGCCAGTGCGGGTTGCAGTCGAAGGTAATGCAGAGGGGTGCTCAGTAACTGTAGCGGCAGGCTTCTACCGGGTCCTGCGCGAATGTCTCGCGAATGTGATGAAGCACTCAAGAGCAACGTCCGTCTCTGTGACACTCAGGTTTTCAGATGCAAGCGTCCTGCTTATAGTGCAGGATGACGGCCAGGGCTTCGACCCGGCCATGGCGCCACGAGGTTACGGCCTGCAGGGCGTGCGAGAGCGGGTGGCAGAGCTTGGCGGGACGGTCACCGTTTCCAGCAGCCCGGGCCAGGGCGCGGTCATCTCAGCTTCGCTGCCGCTGCGGAGGTAAGACATGCCAGCGATTCGCGTGATGCTTGTAGACGACCACGAGCTTGTCAGGCTGGGCCTCAAGGCCGTCCTGCAGGCCGAGCAGGACGTCCAGGTGGCCGCCGAAGCCTCCAACGCCGAGGCCGCCATCCGCGACGCCATCGTCCTCAAGCCCGATGTCGTTGTAATGGACATCCGCATGCCTGGCATGGACGGCATTGAGGCCTGCCGCATCCTCAGGTCAAAGCTACCCGAGACCAGAGTGCTGATGCTCACGTCCCACGCTGATGAGGAGGCCGTGCTCGCTTCGATAATGGCAGGCGCTGCCGGGTACTTGCTCAAGAACACTGGCCGGGCCGGACTTGTGTCTGCCATCCGATCGGCTGCGGCAGGCCAGTCCCTCCTTGACCCGGCAGTCACAGGCAAGGTCCTCAAACGGCTGAAGGACCTCAGCGACTCCCACCAGGACAAGGAAGTCGCACTCCTGTCTCAGAGAGAGAAGGAGGTCCTGCCCTTCATTGCCAGGGGTATGACCAACAAGCAGATTGCGACTGAGCTCGTGATCAGCGAGCTCACCGTCCGCAACCACATCAGCCGCATCCTGGAGAAGCTCGGCCTTTCGAGCCGCAGCGAGGCGGCCGCGTTCGCCGCGCAACACGGGTTGCTTGGCGAAAAGGGCGCCGCCCGCAAGGGCAGGCCGTAGCCGGTGCGCCGTATACTCGGTTCTGTCCACGCATGACTAACGATCCCCAAAAGAGTACAGAGACATCCGACCGCCTTGAGCTGAAGCCAGGCTTCTCCCTCACCCCAACCCTCTCCCGCTGGGAGAGGGAGTTACTGGGTGGTAACCAAGGCGCACCAACACGCGTCTTGCGCTCAGAATTCATTTGACTCAGACCACTATCGCCACCCGCTACGAGGCGGTCATAGGACTTGAAGTCCACGTCCAGCTGAGCACCAGGAGCAAGATGTTCTGCTCTTGCGCTGCCGATTACCAGTCGGCGGAGCCCAACACTCGTGTCTGCCCGGTGTGCCTTGCACTGCCCGGCGCCTTGCCTGTCGTTAACAAGCAAGCGGTCGAAGACGCCATGATGATCGGCCTCGCGCTGAACTGCCAGGTAGCAGAGGTCACGAAGTTCGACCGCAAGAACTACCCCTACCCGGACCTGATGAAGGGCTACCAGATTTCCCAGTACGACGTGCCGCTGTCGTCCAGGGGCTGGCTTGACCTGCCAGGCGGCGACGGTGCGTCCCCGGTCCGGGTGGGCATCAACCGCGTGCACATGGAAGAAGACGTGGCGCGCCTCATACACATCGCTCCGGCAGAGCGGGGCGGGACCGGCCACACGCTCATGGACGTGAACCGTGCGGGCGTGCCCCTCATCGAGGTTGTCAGTGAGCCGGACATGCGCTCTTCACGACAGGCGGAGCAGTACATCGCTACCCTCCAGCAGGTCATCCGTTATCTCGGCGTCGGTACGGCGAACATGGAAGAGGGCTCGTTCCGTTGCGACGCCAACGTCAGCGTGCGGCCTGAGGGCTGGACAAAGCTGACCACCAAGGTTGAAGTGAAGAACATGAACAGGGTGAAGGCGGTAACTCGCGCCATCGAGCATGAAATCGCCCGGCAGACGAAGCTCTACCAGGACGGCGGGCGCGTCGTTCAGGAAACGCGTGGCTGGGACGACGGCCGCGGCGTCACTGTCCCGCAACGCAGCAAGGAAGAAGCCCACGACTACCGCTATTTCCCGGAACCTGACATCCCACCTCTCCACATCAGCCGTCAGTGGGTAGACGCGGTCCGCGCCAGTCTGCCTGAGCTGCCCGGTGTGCGCCGGCAGCGTTTCCAGGACGAGTGGGGCCTGTCTGCGTATGACGCCGCCCTCATAACCATGTCGCGCGCCACCGCGGACTACTTCGAAGCCGTCATGGCAACGGTTGCGAGCGCTGCGCCTGAAAGCCGCCGTGAATTCGCCAAGGAGACGGCCAACTGGCTCAATGGGGAGGTGGCGCGCCTGTTGAACGCCGCCGGCAAGGACGTTTCTACAAGTCTGGTGAAGCCAGAGCAACTTGCTGACCTCGTCGAAAGATTCCGGCGCAGGGAGCTTAACAACGCCACGGCGAAGTCAGTCTTTGAAGAGATGTCCCGCACCGGCCAGTCGCCTGATGAAATCATCAGGCGTCTGGGCCTGACCAAGCTGAGTGACACATCTGTTCTCGGCCCTATTGCTGACCAGGTGATTGCAGCAAATAAGGGCGCCGTTGCCGACTATGTCTCCGGCAAGGACGCAGCGCTGCGGTTCCTTATCGGCCAGGTGATGAAAGCAAGCCGCGGCCAGGCTGACCCGGGGACGGCGGCAGACCTGCTCAAACAGCGGCTCGCCAGCCTTAAGTCCGGGGCTTAGCGCGGCCCTGAGGACGGACCTCATTGAAACGTTCCAGCACGCGCTCGCCATCCATGAACCTGGTCGCCAACTTTGTGCCGCTGATCCTCTCAAGAGGTGGGAGAGTCCGCCGTTGGATGGCTGTCGCGGCCCTGGGCGGGGCCGCGCTCACATTCGCCATCGCCTATGCCATCCGCGGGGTGGCTGCGGTCGCGCTGCCGGACCTTTTGCCGGGCTGGTGGGAAGCGTTCCCTCTGGTCGTAATTGGCGCCACAGTCATCGCGGTCGCTGCGGCCCAGCTCGTCCGCAGGCTCGGTGCAGCCGCGGCAGGCGCCCGCCCCGAAGAGTCACTTGCGGAATCTGCTTCGCGCATCCAGAGACAGGCCCGCGGGCCGGGGATAGTTGCGCTGGGCGGCGGGACCGGGCTTGCGACCCTCCTGCGCGGTGTGAAAGAGGTTACGTCCAACGTCACGGGGATCGTGACCGTCACCGACGACGGTGGGAGCTCGGGGCGACTGCGCGAGGAGCTCGGAGTGCCGCCGCCGGGAGACATACGCAACTGCATCGTGGCTCTGGCAGAGGCCGAGCCGATGATGAAGGAGCTTTTTCAATACCGCTTTGCCGAGGGCAGCCTGAAGGGCCACAGTTTTGGCAACCTGTTCATTGCCGCCATGACAGGCCTGACTGGCAGGTTTGAAACGGCTGTCAGTGAGTTCAGCAGGGTCTTGAAGGTGTCCGGCACCATCATGCCCTCCACGCTCGCCAACCTGCACGTCGTTGCAGAGATGGAAAACGGTCAAGTCGTGCATGGTGAGTCCAACATCCCGCGGTCAGACCAGCGCGTGCGGCGGGTGTGGCTAACCGTGCCGGCGCCCGAAGCGTACGCGCCCGCCCTTGAGGCCATCAGGCAGGCAGAGCTTATCGTCCTCGGGCCCGGCAGCCTGTACACGAGCATCATCCCCAACCTGCTTGTGCCAGACATCGCTGCTGCGGTCAGCGCGGCGGCCGCGCCCGTCGTTTACGTCTGCAACATCGCTACTCAACCGGGGGAAACACATGGCTACTCTGTCGCTGACCACATGCAGGCGCTGCGGCGGCACTGCCCGGGGCTGCGGGTGGACTACGTCCTGAGCAATAGCAAAGTCTTGCCCCTAGGTCCACTGTTCCCGTTGAGCCACCTGGTCACAAGGGGCGACATCAGCTCCGAGGCAGCAACAATCGTCGAGCGCGACCTAATGAATGACGGTTTCAGAGGCCACCATGACCCCGACAAGCTAGCCACCGCCTTGCAAGACATTTACCATATGACGCGTAGCAGATCTCCGGTCCCCTTCGCAAAAGTGCGGAGGCGTCGCAAAGTAGTTTCTGCAGGCGCGTCCGCGGGTACCTCACGATGAGTGTTGCAGCAATTCAATGGATTGAAATAGTCGTCGCGGTCCTGCTCACGACGGCAGTGCTAATGCAGGTACGTGGCTCTGCCGGCACCCTGTTTGGCCAGGCTGAAAGCACGTTCCGGTCTCGCAGGGGCGTAGAGCGTGCGCTTTTCAGGGGGACGATTGTCCTGGCCGCCCTTTTCGTCATCGTCGCTTCCATCTCTATTTCAGGCCTGGTCAACAACTAGGCGGCGCCAGCTTTGGTACGTTCTTGTCCGCAGTTCAGTGGCCAGCGTGAGCTCGGGCTGCGGGCTTTACCCCCAGGCCATAAAAAGTTACCGCGTTGCCGCCAAAGACCGCCGACCTCTCATGCGGCCGCAGTGAAGCCAGGCACTGTCTGAGGGCGTCAATCACCCTCGGATAAGGCGATGCCAGGAGGCACACGGGCCAGTCCGACCCGTAAATCAGCCTGTCCCAGCCAAACATCCCCAGTACGTGCGCAACGTAAGGCGACAGGTCTTCAACGGTCCAGCCGCCGTGGTCGGCTTCCGTGACCATGCCCGATACCTTGCACTTCATACCAGGGATGTTCGCCACCTTCCGCAAGTCTGATAGCCAGGGCTCGACCATCCTTTGCAAGATGTCTGGCTTTGCGATGTGGTCTATCACGGCTCGCAGGTCCGGGACCTGCTCCATTATTTGCGGGACGTACTTCAGGTGTTTTGGCCGTACGAGGAAGTCATAGGCCAGCCCACGCCCGGCCACCTCTTTCAGCCCGCGTATTGCAGCAGGGCGCGCCAGCCAGTCAGCGTGCGGCTCGTCGTGCCAGATGTGGCGGACGCCCTTGAAGTAGGGGTCGGTGCTCAGTTCGTCCAGAGTTTGGCCGACGTGCGGGTCAGTGAGGTCCACCCAGCCGACGACACCTGCGACAAACGGCGTCTCGTGCGCCAACTTCAGGAGCCACCGTGTTTCCTCGACCGACTGGTGCGCCTGGACGATGACCGTCTTATCGACGCCAGCCTGCTTGAGCAGAGGCCCGAGGTCAGACGGAAGATAGTTTTGGCGGAGGACACCCTGCCCCTTCGGCATCCAGGGGTAATCGAAGAGTTTTAGGTCCCAGAAGTGGTGGTGGCCGTCTACGACGAGGGCTTTGTCCGCCATCCGTGCTTTCTTTCAGGAGCCACTTCCTGGCGCCGCCAGACTTTGCCGTAGCGCCGGGCCCAAGCGCTCGAAAGGTCATGTGGGACGACGTCGCGCGACTATCTCCGGGCGGTTGCCGCTTTCCGCGCCCTGCTGCTCATTGGCGCTCCGTCCATGACGATGCGGCCGATCTCCGGCCAGCCGCGCGAGGTGCCGGTGTTCTTCGGGAAGTCGGCATCGCAGTACCAGAGCTCCCCGTCCTTGATCGTCAGCCCGTGCGGGAACGGCCCATCGTCTGCGAGCTGGATGCGTTCCATCTCCTTGCCCGTCTCCACGTTGTACTTCACGACCGTCCTGATGCCAGTGAACGCGCACCAGATGCCCGCGCCGTCCCGCGCCAGCCCGTGGGCCCTGGGCAGGTCCACCTCGAACTTATGGACGACTTTGAAGTCCTTCTTCGGGTCAACCAGGATGAGGGCCTTCGGGTTGAACTGAGTGACCCAGAGCAGGCCGTTGTCCCATTCCAGCCCGTGCAGCCCGCCCCCGTCCGGCGTGCGGAAGCGGTTGACGGCCTCGCCAGTCTTCATGTCCAACTGGTAGATGTAGCCGAGGTGCGTGTCCGTGGAGCGGTACGGCCTCGACACCGTCTTGCCGTTGGAGGCTGTCCAGATGTATCCGCCGCCCACCGTTATCCCGGAACCGTTCTCCGTCACTGTGTGAATAGTGCGCACGAGCTTGCCTCGCTCGTCAAGCACATAGACGTTGTCGGTCAACTGGTCCATCACGTACAGACCGTCGTCAGTCCACTGCAAGCCGTTCGGCATTTCGCAGGGCGTCTCGTACGTCTTTGCCGTCTTCATTCGAGTATCCCCTTATGTGGGCGTCAATGGACAGAGCACACGGCGAAAACGGCCGCGCCTGGGCAATGATGTTGGCGCGCGCCCGGTTCGTCAAGCGGCGCCCTCACAAGGGGGGCGCTCGCTGTCCGGCGTTTCCTTGCCGTCGCCCCTCTGCTAGGTGGCTGCACGCACGCAGCGAGGGATGCATATCGTAGTACCATTTGGAGTAAGGGGCCGGTCCCTGCGAGACCTGTACGTGGCGGATGCCTGGTATTTGACCTGTCTCAAGGCCGGCCTGGAGCGCTGACGGCGCACTATTTCACTGTTAAGTTGCCGCGCCTAGCTCCCAGGGTTATTCACACTTGCCAAAAGCAGACGGCAACCGTACTGCTCGATAGGCGTTTGTTCTGTTCCGGGAGGGACTGATGGGTTCAAAGTCCAGTTCAGGGCCATCATCGCGTGCCGATGAAAGGGTCATGGTCTTCATTGACGGGAGCAACCTTTACCACGTGCTGGGGGAAAACTGCGGCAGGCACGACCTGCAGTTCGACAAGTTCTGCGAGAAGCTCGCCAACGGGCGCAGGCTCCTGCGTACCTATTACTACAACGTCCGCCAGGAATCAGAGCGCCAACCTGATGTAGGCCGGGAGCAGGAAAGGTTCCTCGCCTCGCTCTACGATTCGCCCTACATGGAGGTGCGCCTGGGTGTGTGGCGGCAGCGCGGCGGTGAGATGGTCGAAAAGGGCGTAGACGTCATGCTCGCGACTGACCTTGTCGTCAAGGCGCTCAAGGACCAGTACGACACCGCAGTCGTGGTAAGTGGAGACGGTGACTTTTTCCCGGCCTACCAGGCCGCCAAAGACGCCGGCAAGCACGTAGAAGTGATGGCCTTCGAGTCAAACCTTTCGCCAGAGGCCGCACGTGCGGCGGACCTCACCGTAAAGGTGACCAAGTCGTGGTTCACCGGACTGTGGACCACGAGCAGAGGCACACGCAAAGAAGACGCCACTGAGGTCCACGCCGAGGCCCTTCCGGAAACAAAGACGGAAAGCGTACCAGAGCGCACACGCCGCGGGAGGCCCGGAAGACGCACCGCGCCGAAAAAAGCTCCCACGGCAGCTGTGCGCCCGCAGCCAGAAACTCTCCCACCGGCCCTGGCCCCAGCCAAACCTGAGCGCGCTGCAGTGGCCTCGGGCGAGCCAATCCGCAGGACGCCTGCCCGCCGGAGAGTTGGCGGGACGCTGCCTGTCAACGGCCATGGGCCGTCCCAGAGCGCAGAAACGCCTGTAGAGCGCGTTGTCCCGGCCCCTCCTCCGCTCAGGCCGCTCGCAAACGACGCCGAAGCGACAGGGCAAACGACAGAGTCCGCGGCTCTGGCGACCGAGTCGCTGGAATCCGGGCAGACCGGACCCACTCGCCGCCGGTCCGGCTGGCTGCGCAGGCTTGGCATACCGGACGATGGCACGCCATAGTTAGCCCGACGATTCTTAGCCAATCCGCCTGTAGCGTTGATTGACGCTTGGCGGTCTGGCTGCCCGTTACCATGTCGGGCCATGAACGGACGCCCGCAAGACAATGGGTCGCCGCCTTTGCCAGGCGCGGCGGGGGCCAATGAAGGCGCGCCACTGCGCGCTCCGAACGCAGACGGCCTGGCAATGGCCTTCGGCGTAGTCCCGTGGCGCATGGTCACGGTCGTCCTGCCTACGGCCGCGGTCATCATGGGCGACTCCCTGATCTATGTTGTACTGCCAATAAGCGCCGCGGAGTTCGGCATTGGCGAAACGCTGGGACTTGGCTCGGCGTTCTGGATTGGCGCAGCGCTCAGCATCAACCGGTTTGTCCGGGCGGTCAGCAACCCGCTCGCGGCTTTTGTCTATCAGAAGGCCGGCCTGCGCACGCCTTTTATTGCCAGTGTGGTCCTCGGCGCGCTTACGACGCTGACTTACGCCTTTAGCCAGGGTGTTTGGCTACTGCTGGCAGCACGAGCCGTCTGGGGAGTTTGCTACTCATTCCTGCGCATAGCCGCATTCCTTGTGGCCCTGCAGCCTGAGACCGCGGACATGAGGGGCCGCCTGCTTGGTTTTTTCAACTCCGGTCAGCGCCTCGGGAGCATGGCCGCTGTGACAGTAGGGGCAATCCTGGTGGCGAGGACTGACAAGACGCTCGGATTCGCAGTCGTGGCGGCTGCTGGAGTGGTGGGCGTGCTTATTTCGCTTCGCGCTGCGAACTTTCATGTCCAGCCTGAGCAGCAAGCCTCTTCGCCCCGCGGCAGGCCCCACGCGACTTCGGTCTCAGACAGGGTTTGGGAAAGCCTGGTCGCCCGGCTGCCAGACACGGCGATGGGGTTGCGCAGCAGGTTGCTGTCTATTGCAGCGCTCCGGGCTGGCCTGGCATTTGCTGCCAACGGACTGGTGATAGCGACAATCTCGCCTTATCTATTGGAGCTGGCGCAAAGCGACTCCACGCCTTTCGGGCTGGCGGTGGCCGTCCTGACTCTGGCGGGCATCCTGGTCGGCATCAGGTGGTTCGCAGACCTGGCCCTGGCGGTGCCGTTCGGCCACATCTCTGACCGGGTGGGGCGGAGGCGGACAGTCGCCGTGAGCATGGCGATCACGCTGGCGGCAGTAGCAGTTATTGGCCTGGCGCATTCCACCGAGGCTATTGTTTTTGCTCTGCCGGTGTTCTTCTTCGCCGGCGTCGCGGCGCAGACTGCGCTAGAGGCCGAGTACGGTGAGACCGTGCCGGACGAGTCGAGGGCACAAGCGCTCGGCCGGTTCACCACCTGGCTTGACCTGGGCGCCGCGTTCGGGGCGCTGGCTGGCCTGCCTCTCGCGGAGGCCTTTGGTTTCCAGGCGACCTACTTCATTGCCGGCGGGACGCTTCTTGTCCTCTGCGCCGGATACTTTGCGGCAGGAGCGCGGCGCGGCGTCAGTCGAAATGCGGCATAAGCGTCGCTGCCATCACCAGTCTGGCGCGCTTTCGGCCACGTCCGTGTCTGCCACCTTCACCTGGCCTGAACCGTCCGGGCGCATGACGAAGAGGTCGAAGTCGCCGTCGGTGTCCGACAGGAACGCTATCTGCCCCCCGCTCTTCGACCAGCGGGGGGCAGATTCTGCGGACCTGTTCGTTGTCAGCCGCCTGGCGTCTCTGCCGTCGAACATCACTGAGTAGACCTCCCGGTTCCCCTCCAGGTCCGAGATGAAAACAATGCGTTGCCCGTCAGGCGACCAGTCAAAGTCGGACTCGTTGAGCATCTTTGTTGTGACTATCTTGAGGTCAGTGCCGTCCCTGGTGGCTACGACAACATCCGATGAACCGTCGTCCGCCTGCCTGATGAACGCGATGTGGCCGCCCCGCGGTGACCACCGGGCGCCAGTGTCCGGGCCGGATGACAGGCGCACCTCATCCACTCCGGACGGGTTCCGCCTGTAGATGCCGCGCTCCGGGCCATCCAGGACTGCGTAAAGGACCCAGACGCCGTCAGGCGACCAGCCGCCAAGCTGGACGCTGTAGTCCTCCCGCACCAGTGCATCCGAGCGGCCTGTCGTTACGTCCCCAACGAAAATCGCCGGCCTGCCGTCCGCCAGCGCTTCATACGAAATGCGTCTTGAATCCGGGGCCCAAAAGAACCTGGCGACGGGCTGTGTTTCGTCCGGGAAAGCGGCGCGCTCGGCCTGGCCTGCATGGTCCATGACCCACACAGCAGGAAAGCCGCCGCGGTCCGATATGAATGCAACGTGTTTACGGTTGGGGGACCATGCCGGAGATGTATCGTCGCCTTCGGCGTCAGTCAGCCTCCGGATGCGGCCATCTGAAGTGGCGACCGCGTATACCTCCGGCCTGCCGTCACGCAACGAGGAGAAGACGACCTCATCAGGCCTGCCAGTGAGCGACTCCTGGGAGCAGCCAGACAAGGCTGCCCCTAATGAGATGGCAAGCAAGGCCCAGGGCTTCAGACACGAAAGATGTGCGGGCGGTGCAGACTTCACGGCGACTCGTGGGTCCAGGCGCTGCGGCGAAATGATGGCGGGCCCGGCAAAAACTGCCGAGGCAATGCTCAGCCCCTATAGCGGCGGATGCTAACAATGCCCTGAACATGGTGCACTCAGGCCGTTGGGCCAGCTTTCCAGGCGTTCTGGCGGCTCACGTATAATCCGCCCGCCCCCGACCATGGGGCGCCCCTCTCCGACTCCGAGAGGGGCATTCGGCCCAGCAGGACGTACTTGGCCTTCTGCCCTCACAGCACGGTCGCGCTACGGTCATGACCGGAGGACCCAGGTGAAATTCGCATTCTTCATGATGCCTCTGCACCACCCGAGCGAGAGCCCATCGCTGGCCTTCGACCGCGATATAGACCTCATCAATTACGCGGACGAGCTTGGCTACGATGAATTCTGGATCGGCGAACACCACTCGGCAGGCTGGGAGACCATCCCTGCACCGGAGATGGTCCTCGCAAAGGCGTCGGCGACAGCAAAGAACATCCGGCTGGGCACCTCTGTCCTCAGCCTCCCCTTCCACCACCCGTTCCACGTGGCTGAACGCATGGCGTTCCTCGACCACCTCACGAAGGGACGGGCCATGATGGGCGTGGGCCAGTGCAACCTCCCGCCAGACATAAAGCTGTTCAACATCCCCGCGGGTGACCTGCGCACGATGATGGCGGAAAGCATCGAGATCATCGTCCGGCTGTTGGAATCGCCCGAGCCCGTTTCCTACGAGGGAAAGTATTGGACGATCAAGGACATGGTGCTCCAGTTGCGTTCATTCCAGCAGCCGAGGCTGCCGCTTGCCATCGCAACGACGGGAAGCAGGGGCAACCTGGAGCTTGCCGGGAAACACGGCATGATGCTACTGACGTCGCTCTTCAAGCCCCCGCAACCAGTGCCGGGTACTCTACCAATAGGCGACCAATGGGCCTTTGTTGAAGACGTCGCCCGCAAGAACGGCAAGACGGTCTCGCGCGACAACTGGCGCGGCGTCACATATGTCCACCTTGCCGACACCAAAGAGAAGGCATGGGAAGAGGCCGGGCCAGGCGCACGGCGGGACCAGGGCTACTTCGCGGGCATCGGCGCACGGGGCACGCAGGACCACGCCTCGACACCGTCTTCGCCTGGCGCCGGTACGAAACAGGAAGACCCGCTTGACCCGTTTGTGGCCGCTCGAAACGGCCGCTGGATTGTCGGCACGCCGGACGACGCCATTGAACAAATCGAAGCGGTGAACAAAGAGGCCAAAGGCATCGGCGGCATGATGATCACCACACACGAATGGATGCCGCACCACAAAATCAGGCACAGCATGGAGCTTTTAGCCCGCTACGTGATGCCTCATTTCCGTGGCCACACGCGGGACCTGAAGGCCGCCTGGGAACGGACGCTGGCGGACAACGCTGCGAAGCGCCTGCCTCCCTTCAGCGCGCCACCCTCAGCTACGCCGCCAACTACTCAGCACAAGAGCAACCTGTACGTAAACAGGTAGCGCTGCCGGTGAGGCCCAGGATGCGCCCGTGGACAGTCGCCACCGTTGCGGCGTAAGGCCGCTGCGCGCCGGTAGCACACTTCACACGCGGTGCGCCGCCACGAGCCAATTTGATCGCCACAAGCGAGCCAGACGCACCGCGTCCGTAGCCTCGTGACACTTATCACAGGTGCCGCGCTGCCACACCATCTACGGATTGACTGCATCGCCCCGCAGATGAGTTCGCTCGTACATGGACAGGAAATAGATGCCCGACGCCGGCGCAACCCGTCCAGGACCCACCAGAGTCCTCGTCGTTGAAGACGAGCCACTCTTCCGCGAGATGCTCTGCGGCTACCTCGCGGGCCAGCGCAGCATCCAGGTCATTGGCTCGGTAGACAACGGACACGATGCGCTGCGTATTGCCGGCGCCGAAAGCCCGGACGTCGTCCTGGTGGACATCGAGCTCGGTTCCCAGCCTGACGGCATCCGCACCGCCCACATGATTAAGGCGGCTAACCCTGCAACCGGCATCGTCATCCTGACCACGCATACCGATAGGGAGTACCTGGCTGCCATACCGGACAAGAAGGCCGCAGGCTGGTCATTCCTCCTCAAGGAGAGCGTGCCAGACGGCCATGCGCTTGTCCGCGCGGTCGAGGGCGCGGCATGGGGCCTGGTGTCCATTGACCCCGCACTGGTGCAAGGGCTAAGGCCCCAGCGCTGGTCCACGTTGGAGCGGCTGACTCAACTGCAGTGGCAGGTGCTGAGCAGCATGGCGGCCGGCAAATCTGACGCCGCAATCGCCCGTCAGCACAGGAAAAGCGATATCGAACTTGAGCGGCTGCTCAAGACAATTTATGACGACCTGCACATCGGAGCTGGCGAATCCATGGACCAGCGCGTCAAGGCAGTCCTGACGTTCCTCCGCGAGACCTCCGCCCGTCCCACGGCCTGAATGGCCGTCGCCCCGTGCTCAAGGCTCCCCTCTCCCTGCCAGGGAGAAGGTCAGAGCCTGCCCCCAGACTTGATCCGGGGCGTGGGTCGAAGTCCAAACTCATGCACCAGGTAGCGCCCGCCACCTCACTGCGGCGTGTGACCGATGCTATCCTCGCCGGACGGCGCGCCTGCGCTAAGGCCCAATGTCACGCAGGACCACCACATGCTGAGCCTCGACCTCATAGTCAACGGAACGGAACGCGTCCGCACTGCGCTTGCCCGGCGCGGCGGCGAATACCCCATTGGCGATGTCCTGAGGCTGGACGCCCGCCGCCGTGAACTGATCCAGGAGGCGGACAGCCTCCGCGCCCACCGCAATGACGTCAGCCGCCGCATAGGCCAGGAAAAACGCAAACCGACTCCCGTCGAGGCCTCTGAGATGCGCGCCGCAGGCGACAAGATCAAGGCAGGCGAGCAGGAGCTGGACGCCGTTAAAGCCCAACTCGACGGCCTCCTCCTCACTCTGCCCAACCTGCCCTTGCCGGAAGTACCTGACGGCCCCGATTCTTCGGCGAACGTCATCGTCCGCAGCGTCGGGCAGCCGAAGCATATGGCCCACGCAAAGCCCCACTGGGACATTGGGCCGGAGCTGGGCATCCTGGACATGGAGGCTGGCGCCCGCCTTTCAGGCGCACGCTTCTACGTCTTGAAGGGCAAGGGCGCAGCCCTCCAGCGCGCCCTTTCGAACTGGTTCCTTGACACGCACGTGCGCGAGCACAAATACACCGAAATCGAGCCGCCCTACCTTGTGCGGCGCGACACGATGACCGGCTCAGGCAACCTGCCCAAGTTCGCCGATAACCTATTCCACGACGACGAGACTGACCTCTGGCTGCTGCCGACCGCTGAAGTCGCACTCAACGGGTTGCACCAGGGCCTCGTCCTCGAGCCAGGAGTGCTGCCCCTCAAGTACGTCGCCCGCACGCCGTGCTTCCGCAAGGAGAAGACCGCCGCAGGCCGGGACGTGCGCGGCATCAAGCGCGTGCACCAGTTCGAAAAGGTGGAGATGTACCGCTATGTCGAGCCGCACGGGTCCGTGGCGGCGCTCCAGGAGATGATCTCTGAGGCTACGGTCTTGCTCGAACGCCTGGGCCTGACATATCGCGTCCTGCAACTGTGTGCAGGGGACATCGGTTTCCAGTCGGCCATGACGTTCGACCTGGAGGTCTGGTCACCAGGCTGCCAGGAGTGGCTAGAGGTCAGCTCACTTTCCACCTGCACCGAGTTCCAGGCCCGCCGCAACAACACCCGGTACCGGGCTGAGCGCGGCGGCCCCACGCGTTTCCCACACACGCTAAATGGGTCGGGGCTGGCCCTGCCGCGCATCATCATTGCGGTGCTGGAGAACAACTACCAGGCGGACGGCACGGTCGTAATACCCGAGCCCTTACGCCGTTACACCGGGTTCGACCGGATTCCGTAACGGCCATCCCGTAGAGCAGCGCACTGCGGTATGCTCTCGCTGCCATGCCGAGCGAAAGGGTGCAGCGGAGGGTTGAGCGGTTCCTCGATGAGTCGGAGGAGGCCCTTTCGCGGAACGATTGGGACCTGGCCTCGGCCCGCGCCCGAGCTGTCCTGGCAATAGACCCGCAAAACTCTGACGCCCGCCTTTACCTGGAGTCCGCCGAGCGTGGACGGACGTCCGCCAGTAACGCCGCAGGCGCTTCGACCAACGGTCCTGCCGCTTCTGGCCCGGTCTCCCAGGCGTTCTCTTATGCGCCGGCTCCCAGCCGGACAGCATCAGCCCCTGCCCACCCAGCCTCCTTCGCTGCCGGGCGGTACGTCGTGAAGAAGTTCCTGGGAGAGGGTGGGAAGAAGAGGGTGTACCTGGCGCACGATGAGGTGCTGGACAGGGACGTGGCGTTTGCGCTGATCAAGACGGAGGGACTTGACGAGACGGCGCGCCAGCGTGTGACTCGTGAGGCGCAAGCGATGGGCCGGCTGGGCGACCACCCGAACATCATGCCGATCTTCGACCTGGGCATCGAGCCTTCTCCCTCACATCAGTCCTCTCCCGCTGGGAGAGGAGGAGCCGGGCATCCCTACATGGTCCTGCCGCTCATGTCTGGAGGGGACGTCGGCGACGTGATCGAGAAGGCGCCAGACCACAAAGTGCCGCTCGACCGTGCGCTCGAGGTCACGAAAGACGTCTGCAGCGGCCTCGTCTTCGCGCATTCGAAGGGCATCGTCCACCGCGACTTAAAGCCCGGCAACGTGTGGCTCACGTCCGACGGCACGGCGCGCATTGGTGACTTCGGCCTGGCGGTGGCGACAGACCGCTCGCGCCTGACCCGCGAAGGCATGATGGTCGGGACTGTCGCCTACATGCCCCCTGAGCAGGCGATGGGCGGAGAGATAACGCCGAGGGCAGACCTCTACTCGATGGGGGCCATGCTTTACGAGATGGTGACAGGCAGGCCGCCGTTCCTTGGCGACGACGACATTGCCATCATAGGTCAGCACATCAACACCCCGCCTGTGGCGCCCATATGGCACCGTCCCGACTGCCCGAAGCAGCTCGACGCGCTCATCATGCGCCTCCTTGCCAAGGACCCGAAGCAGAGGCCGGAATCGGCCAGGGACGTGCTTGCTGCCCTTGAGGGGGTGGACGCCGTTGTTCCCTCTCCCTTTGAGGGAGAGGGCCAGGGTGTGGGTAGGACCTCGTGGACCGGCGCCCAGGCCCTGAAACAAGTTCAGGGTGAAATGGCAGGCCGTTCCCTGGACTCGATGGCCTCGGGCGTGTTCGTCGGCCGCCAGAAGGAGATGGACCAGCTCAGGGCGGTGCTCGAAGAGTCGCTCTCAGGCAGGGGGCGCATGGTCACGCTCGTCGGCGAGCCGGGCATCGGCAAGACGAGGACCGCGCAGGAGCTGCAGACCTATGCCGGGCTGAGGCGCTGCCAGGTGCTCTGGGGCCGCTGCTATGAGGGCGGTGGAGCGCCACCGTACTGGCCCTGGGTGCAGGCGATAAGGAGCTACGTCAAGGAGCATGAGCCTGAGCAGCTAAGGCGTGAGATGGGCTCGGCCGTATCTGTCATCGCAGAGGTCGTCTCCGACGTCAAAGAGCGCATCCCGAACGTGCAGCCCCCTCCGCAGCTCGACTCTCCTGAGTCTGCGAGGTTCAGGCTCTTCGACTCTATTGCGACCTTCCTCAAGACGGCGAGCAGGTCGCAGCCATTACTTGTCATCCTGGACGACCTGCACTGGTCCGACAAGCCCAGCCTGCTGCTCCTTGAGTTCGTGGCCAGGGAGCTGCACGACTCGCGCGTGCTGCTTGTCGGGACGTACCGGGACGTGGAACTGAACAGGAAGCACCCGCTCGCCGTGACGCTGGGGGACCTGACAAAGGAGAGGCTCTTCGAAAAGGTGCTGCTGCGGGGCCTGCAGAAGGACGACGTGGCGCGTTTCATAGAGCTTGCGGCAGGGGTGAAGCCCCCGCCGGGCCTGGTGGAGGCCGTGCACACGCAGACGGAAGGCAACCCGCTCTTTGTCACAGAGGTCGTCAGGTGGCTCGTGCAGGAAGGCGCGCTCACCCGTCATTCCGAAGCCCGGAGGGCTGAGGAATCTGGGGCGGGGACCACGCGTCATCCCGAGCGGAGGCCCGGCGAAGCCGGGGCCGGAGTCGAGGGACCCCGTCCCGGTGACGGGGCCCTTCGGCAAGCTCAGGGCGACGGGCAGCGCGCCAAGACCTGGACGATGCCCATACCCGAGGGCGTGCGCGACGTCATCGGCAAGCGGCTGGACAGGCTCACGCCGCGCTGCAATGACGTGCTGACCACTGCCGCTGTCATCGGCCGTCGCTTCGCGCTGCCTGCGCTTGTGCGGCTTTACTCGAGTGAGCCACTCGGAGGCGCATCTTCTCCCTCACCCTCGCCCTCTCCCGCTGGGAGAGGAAAGTTCACCTCCTCTCCCCTTGAAGGAGCGCGCGTGTCTTTCACTCCCTCTCCCCTTGAGGGAGAGGGCCGGGGTGAGGGGTCGCCAAAGATCGCGCCTCTGCCTGCCGAAGAACGGCTATCAGAAGACCGGCTGCTCGATGTCCTCGAAGAGGCGCTCTCCGCCCGCATCATCGAGGAGCTGCCTACAGGCCCGGGACGCTACCAGTTCACACACGCGCTGATCCAGGAGACCCTCGCAAAGGAGATCTCGACCACCCGCAAAGTCCGCCTCCACGCCCGCATCGCCCTCGTCCTCGAAGACCTCTACCAAGACCGCCTCGAAGAGCGCGCCGCCGAGCTGGCAGAACACTTCGCCGAGGCGGAGACCGTGCTGGGCACCGAGAAGCTGGTCAGGTACAGCCTTGTTGCAGGCGAGAAAGCGCAGGCTGACTTTGCCGCTGAAGACGCGCGAGCGCATTTCGAAAAGGCACAGCTAGCGCTTTCAGGCGGACCAGCGAACGCGTTGATGGCGCGAACGCTGGCTGGTCTCGGTCAGGCTGAGGCAATGCTTGGCGAGCGACAAAAGGGACTGAACCGTGTACGCGAGGCGTTTGGAATATTTGTTGGCCTGGGCGACGGCGCGAGCGCAATCCACACAGTCAAAGAAATCCATTCGACAGCTGGGCTAACAGGTGTACTTGACCTAGCGGAGCGGGCCCTCGCCATCGCGGAACCAAGATCAGTAGACCGTGGCTGGATCCTTACCCGTTATTGCATCGCTGTGCATGATGAGGCCGGAGGCTACAACGAAGCGATGGCGGCCCTGGACAGCGCTCTTCAGATCGCACACGAACACAAAGACCTAAAGCTCGAGGCCAGGGCCGCGACACTTGTTACGCAGCGCCTTGCCCTTCATGCCGAACTAAAGCGCGCCGTTGAGACGAGTTCCGAGGCCATCCGCGCCATAGAAGCTGACGGCGAACCATTCACCGGCTTGTTCCTATTTCCTCATGTGATTCCAGCGGCCCTGGCGCTGGGACAGACTGCCCGGGTGACCGAACTGATCGCGATGTACCGCCAGACCGCCGAGAGCGTTCGTTATAGGGAGGCGATTGGAAGCCTGCTCTTGATGGAGTCGGTCCAGGCCGGGCTTCGGGGGCACTGGCAGATTTCGCGGGACAAGATCAATGAAGCCCACGAACGGAGTATATGGGTTAGCGAACATGTGGTGGCCAAGGTGCTTGCCATGGTCGATCTGCAGGTAGGCAATTTCGAAGACGCCCGAAAACGGCTCGGACCCGTTCTTTCCTCGACTGAACCTGAGCGCACCATGTTTGGCGGGATCACTTCCGCCTGCCTAGCGCTTTTCGCCCATGACTTGACCGGGCACCCCACTGTAAGTCAGGCGTTGGACCGGCTTTCGCTTGATAAGCAGGCCATCGCTAACCTGCAGAGCGTTCGGCTCACGGCAACGACTGCACAGGGGATGGCGACTGTGATACAGCGCAATGCGGCCCGTGCTCAGCCACTTTATGAGGAACTGCGGCGGCGAGAGGCTGGGCTTGACGCTTGGGCCTGGCTGGCGACCGGGCGCGTGCTGGGGCGACTGGCAAAGTTATTGGGCCGACCAGATGACGCTGAATCGCACTTTCAGGACGCGATCCGATTCTGTAGCGCCGCGGGATACCAGCCGGAGCTCGCCTGGTCTCTCTACGACCTTGCAGAACTTGCGAACGATCATAGCCAGTTTGGCGGCCGCGATCGCGCTCTCAAGCTCCAAGTCGAAGCCCTCGCCATCGCCCGCGAGCTGGGCATGAAGCCGCTCATTGAACGCATCCTCAGGCGCCGGGAGATACTCACGGCGTAGCAACTGTCACATGGGAGGGAAAGATGATGGCATTGCGGCTGACCTGCATGCAGATGGGCTTCCCCTGCGATGGAGAAGCCACCGGCACGAACATGACCGAGCTGATAGCGGCGGTCCAGCGCCACGTCGTGGAGCACCACGGCTATTCTGAGGAGCAGGCGCGCTCGCCCGAGAAGATCGCAGAGTGGAAAGGCGCCATAGCGAGCTCCGCCAGGCCGCCCGGCCTGAGGACACGGCGCCCGGACGTGTGAGATACCTTTATCAGTTGCCGCAATCGGGTATGTGAGGCCGGCGGTCGACAGTAGGTGACGCGGCGTCTGGCTTGGGCATGAAGCCGACAGAGAACGAGACCCTGAAACAAGTTCAGGGTGACAGGTGCGTCGTCGGGAGATACTCAGGGAGTAAAGGCCGAAGTCGCTCATGACTAACTCGCGTACATCTGTCAGACGCCTGGCCATTGGTGAAGGCTGTGGGACAAGGCCGGGGTTGCGCGGAGGTGGTTGGCTATCCGGTATCAAGACCTGTTCATCGCTGCTCGGCGCGACCGCACTGTTCGCGCTCGCCGCCTGCGGAGGTAACGCCGACTCAGACTCTGTTGTGCCGCCCGCAGCCGAACCGACCGCGCCGGTCCTGCTCCCAGAGAGCATGTTCACCGTGGATGACCTTGTGGCCGCAGGCTGGAAGAAATCGAAGCAGATCGACGCGACTTCGCTGCCCCCTGCAATTGCAGTCTGGTATGGCTTCTACGACCAACGCGATATCGAAGTCCGCATCTACGGCTCGCACGACGATGCGAAAGGCCCCGGAGCGCAGTCAGCTGACGCGGCAGTGACGCGCTCGCCGAACTCGAACATTGGCGGCGGAATCATCACCTCAGCAGGTAACCGTGTGCAGTACCACGCCTACACCGTCGTGGGCAACCTCGTTGTGCTCTGCCAGCAAGACGTTGACGTGTGCCTGCGGCTGACCAGAGGGTTGCCGGAGAAGTAACGATGCGTCGTTTACGGCAATATGTGTCTGGCAGTGATCACAAGCCTGACCATGAAGCCCCTCATCGAGCGCACCGTGCGGCGGCGTGACGAGGCGGTGGCCATGCGACGGACCGTCCCTTCTCAAGGGATAATATGGACTTGCGGAGCAAGCCCAGGTTTTGGCGGCCTGGGAGTTTGCCGGTCAGGAGCATTGCGCATGAACTCCACATATACCGCGGTGGTCCAGTGAGACGGTCTATGGTGGGTCGGGTGGATCAAAGAGATCCCGGGAGTGAACTCTCAGGGCAAGACAAGAGCAGAACTGGTCCGGAACCTGCAGTCCGCCCTAATGGAGGCGCTTGAAATGAACAGGGCGGATGCTGTGGCGGCGGCTGTTGGCGAATACGAAGAAGTGGCTCTGGGTGTATGAAACGCCGCGACTTCGTGGCCTATTTGCGCTCATGTGGGTGCATGCTGGCCAGGGAAAGGCGCAAAACACTCGTGGTGGGCCAATCCAGCGAATAACAGGAGGTCTGCCGTGCCAAGGCACCGTGAGATCTCCGATGTGCTGGCGCGCAAGATATACCGCGACCTCGGGGTCCCTGAACGGACCGGTTAGCGGAGCGCCACTTTATGGTTGGACTGCAAATTCGTTGCAGGATGAAGCTCTCGCCACCGCCCGCGACCTCGGCATGAAGCCGACAGACAACGAGACCCTGAAACAAGTTCAGGGTGAAATATGCTGCTGCGGCAGGAGATTTCGCGGGCGTAGGATAGGCGCCTCCCAGAGCACGCAGCCTCGCTTTGTGCATTCGTCCGCCCGCGGCCTCGGACAGGAGTTCTCGAAGTGCCATCTCTTCAATCCCTGCTGGACCAGGTTGACCGGCTGACTGGCGAAATCGTGGAGCTTGAGCAGGCGTTGGTCCGTATACCTTCAGTTAATACCGGCTTCATGCCGACGGGCAATGAGACAGCAGTAGCACAGTTCATCCGGGACTGGCTGAAAGGGGAGGGCATAGGGTCGCAACTCCTGACCCGTGACCCTGGCCGAGACAACCTAGTCGCCGTGTACGAAGGTGGTACGCCGGGAGCCCAAAAGGCTGGCGCTCGACCCACACCCAGGCCCTCTCCCTCCCAAGGAGAGGGGTCAAACCGCACCCGGCTCATGCTCATGTCGCACACCGACGTCGTGCCGGTGGAGGACAGGTCGAAGTGGGCGCACGACCCCTTCGGCGCGGAAATCCTGGGCGGTCGCATTTACGGTCGTGGGGCGTCCGACTGCAAGGCGCTCCTGACATCGCAGCTAATGGCAGTGGCCCTCCTGAAGCGGAACGGCGTGCGGCTGGCGCACGGCCTGCGCCTCGTGGCGGGCGCGGACGAAGAGCACGGAGGCCGCTGGGGGTTCGGGTGGCTCGCAGACGCGCACCCTGAGACGCTGGAGGCGGACCTTGCCGTCAACGAGGGTGGCGGCACGCCGGTCGAAATTGGCAACTCACTCACATACCTGCTGGGCACAGGCGAGAAGGGCCGCCTCGAAATCCATATCAAACTAAAGGGCGAAAGCGCTCACGCCTCGGTGCCGTGGCTCGGCAAGAACGCCAGCTTCACGCTGGGCAAGGCGCTCGCCGCCATCGAGTCCTACACGCCCGAGCTGGACACTTCGCTGCCGCTGTTCGACCACCTGGGCCAGTTCGGCATCGAAACGAAGCCGTCGCCGCGCAACGTAGATCAGGTGGTCGAAGAGGCCAACGCGAAGAGCAAGCGGCTGGGCACAATCCTCCGCGCCCTGTCTCGGATGACGCTAACGCCCACCATGGTCAGAGGCGGCATTAAGTCCAATTCTGTGCCCGAGTCCATCACGCTGACGTGCGACGTCCGCACGCTGCCGTTCCAGGACGAGGCATATGTGCGCAAGCAATTGGACAAGACCCTGGCGGGGACCGAGGGCGTCGAGTACGAGGTGGACTACATGTCTGTGCCGAACCAGTCGCCGTTCAGCACGCCTCATGTCGAGGCCATCAAGAGGGCGATGTCGCTTGCTATCGGACGGGACGATATCCAGTGGGTCCCCGCTGTCTCAAACGGCTTCACCGACTCGCGGTTCACACGCAACATCGGGATACCCACCTACGGCTTCAATGCCACCCACCCGGACGACGACCCCATGCTTTCGCGGGCGCACGGCACCGACGAGTCGGTGGGCATCGCGTCGCTCATAAGCGCGACGAAGGCTATGCTGGCGCTAGCGTACGACGTGTGTGGGGCGCGATAGTTTGTCCCGGCGGAGGCTGGGGCCTGCCCCCGCGAAACTGAGGGGTGAAGGGCGAAGAGGGTGCGTCAAAACTTCCCTGACATGCGGCGCGGCCTGACGCGCGAAAACCTGCACGGTATATGGGCCGCGATCCACACGCCGTTCGCTGGCGATGGCCGCATCGACTTCGACACGCTGCGCGAAAACGTCCGCCGTTTTCATGCTGCAGGCGTCCACGGCATCTACACGACCGACTCCGACGGCGAGTTTTACGCCATTGAGATGGACGAGTTCAGGCAGCTCGCCGACGTCTTCGCTGCTGAGTGCCAGCGCCTGAGCTTCCCTTCGATGATGGGCGTGACATGGTCGAGTACTCAGGGCGTCGTCGACCGGCTAAAGGCTGCGGCAGAGCGCGGAATAATGGGCGCGCACGTCGGCTTCCCGTTCTTCATGCCGCTGAATGAGCCATCACGGGAACAGTTCTGGCACGATGTCTCCAGTGCAGTGGCAGACGGCTTCGGGCTCGTCCATTACAACACACCGCGCCAGCAGCACGTGCTCGGTCCTCTCGAATACAAGCACCTGCAGGAACGGTTCCTTAAGGTCATCGGGTCAAAATACCCTCAGAACGCCGCGGACACGTTCATTGATGTGGTGGCCCACGCGCCGAAGTTGTCGTTCTTCGTGGCGGAGCCGGTGCTGACGCCGTTCTTCACGCTCGGTGCGCGAGGCTGCAATTCGTGGATGACCGGGTACAACCCCAAGTTCATGCTCGACTGGTGGGACGACCTGGCGTATGGGCGGCTGGACTCCGCGCTGGCCCGCAACAGGCGCATGGTCGCGTTCACGCAGATGGCGCTCGCCACACTCAGCGAGACCGGCAACTACCACGGCATCTTCACGAAGGCAGTCGCTGCGGCCTCGCCGTTCCTGCTCCGCCACAACCGCTACAGCCGCAAGCCTTACACGCCAGTGTCGGACAAGGCATTTCAGGTGTTCAAGCGCCGGGCGGCAGAGGAGTTCCCGGACCTTGCCTACAGGGAGTAGAGCGACAGTCGAGCCCGCACCTGCTCTTGGGCGGGGCGCCTCAGCGCTCGTAGCCGGGCTTGAGCGCGAGTTGAAGGCCGCGGGCACGCCCGAACGGGCAGTTAATGAGAAACGGTACCTGAAGAGCCGTCTGACCTTCTTCGGCGCCTCCGTGCCCGCCATGCATAAGGTCGTCACAGCTTTTCATAAGGCGGACCCAGGCCTCGACAGGGGCCGGCTCATCGCCATCGTCAAAGAAATGTGGGCTTCTGATATCCACGAGCTCCACATGGCGGCTGTCGAGCTGCTGGACGTCTACTCGGGACTGCTCGAAGCTGAGGACATGGCGCTCATCGAGCGGATGGTCCGCACGTCGTACACCTGGGCGTATGTGGATTCGCTTGCCGCGAGCGTAGCCGGGCGGCTTGTCGAAAAACACCCGCGACTTGCGAGGATGCTGGACAGGTGGGCAAAGGACGGCGATTTCTGGCTTAGGCGGTCGGCCATGCTCGCCTTACTTTTGCCGCTGCGCCGTGGCAAAGGTGACTGGGCGCGCTTCGTCCGCTACGCAGACTCGATGCTTGAGGAGAAAGAGTTCTTCATCCGCAAAGCCATCGGGTGGGTGCTGCGCGATACATCGAGGAAACGGCCCGAGCTTGTCCACGAGTACCTTGTCTCACCAAGGCACAAGGGCGAGCCAGCACGGGCGGCGGTCGCGTCGGGCCTGACGGTGCGAGAGGCGGTGAAGCACCTCTCGCAAGAGCAAAAGGCGGCGGTGTTGCAAGCGCAGGAGCGTGCTCGCGAGTAACATGCGCACCTCGGGAGGTCTTCCTCTTGTCCCCTCTCCCCTTGCGGGAGAGGGTTTAGGGTGAGGGGTAACAACAGTGATCTACGAGTTCAGGTGGTACGACATCAAGCCCCGCATGCTCGGCGAATACCAGGCCGTGGTCGATAAGGCGCTCGCCGGGGGCCGGACGAAGTTCTCGCCGCTGTTCGGGTACTGGTACACCGAGTTCGGGCCACTGAACCAGGCGCTCCACGTGTGGCCCTACAGGGACCTGGCGGAGCGCACGGAGGTCCGGGCCAAGGTGGCGAACCTGGGCTACTGGCCGCCGCCCTCGGGGCCGATGCTCGCTGCGCAGAAGTCAGAGGTCTTCCTGCCCGCGCCGTTCAATGACGAGAAGGTCACGGGCGCAGTCGGGCCTGTGTACGAGCTGCGGATGTACACGTATTCCACCGGCGACATTCCGAAGGTCATCGAGTCGTGGGGCAAGGCCATTGGCGAGCGGCGGAAGCATTCGACTCTTGTGGGCTGCTGGTCTTCGGACCTGGGTGGCCTGAACCAGTGGCTGCACATGTGGGCGTACAAGTCCCTTGAGGAGCGGGGGCGCATCCGCAGGGAAATGATGGAAAAGAAGATCTGGCCTCCGGCAGGGTCGCCCGTGCCGCTGCGACAGGAGAACCGGCTTTTCCTACCCTTCCCGTTCAGCCCGCTGAAGTGACCCCGACCGCATCGTGGTCATCCTGAGCGAAGGCCCTGGGTACCCGCCGACGGCGGGTCGCCAGAGGCGAAGGATCTATTCGGTTCGGGGAGCCGCCCTTCAACCGGCTCCGGGCAGGCGGATTACGCAGGTGGCGCCGAAGTAATCGGGTGTCATCCTGAGAGCGCACCCCGAAGAACCTCTCTGTCGCAACTTCGGCGTTGACCGGTGTCCACGGAGGGAATCGTTGCCCACTCTCACGCGCGCTGACATCGTCCGGGCGGCGAGCTCCATCCTCGCCGCCGCGGGTGCGTCAAAGAAGAACGCAGACGTCGTCGCTGACCACCTGGCGGACGCCAACCTGACCGGCCACGACTCACACGGCCTGATCCGCGTCCCGCAGTACGTGGACGACATCAAGAAGGGCAGGCGCCAGCCGGCCGCGGAGCCGGTGGTCACTAGCGAGTCAGGCGCGATCGTCCGCGTCGACGGACGCCATTCCTTCGGGCAGGTCGTCGCCCGTTTCGCCACCGACCGCGCCATTGAGAAGGCCCGCCAGCACGGCCTGGGCCTGGCGACGATGTCCTCGCTGGGCCACGTCGGGCGCATCGGCGCCTACGGCGAGCAGGTCGCCGAGCAGGGCATGGCGGCGATCATGTTCACGGGCCTGCTCGGCCAGGGGGCGATGATCGTCCCGCCTTACGGGGGCGCCGCCCGCCGGTTCAGCACCAACCCGGTCTCAATCTCGTTCCCGTACCGCGACGGCAGCCCGCTGCTCTTGGACTTTGCGACCTCGATCGGCGCTGAGGGCAAGCTGCGCGTTTACCGTGCGAGGGGCCACGAGCTCCCGGACGAGTGGGTGATTGACAAGGACGGGAAGCCCTCCCGGGACCCGAACGACTTCTACGCTGGCGGCGCAATCCTGCCATTGGGCGGCCTGCACGGCGGGCATAAGGGCTACGCGCTGGCGTTTATGACTGCGGTCATGGGCGGCATTGTGGGCGAGTTCGGCCAGCCAGAGCCGCCTGGCGGGGGCTTCTCAAGCGGCTCGACGATCATTGTGATTGATCTGGCGCGGCTTGCGCCTGTGGACGCGCTGCGTGAGGAGGTCGAGGCGTTGGTGCGCTGGGCGAAGGACACGCCGCTCATGCCGGGCTTCGACGAGGTCCTCTATCCCGGCGAGAAGGAGTCCCGCACCCGCCGCAAGCGCCTGGAAGAGGGCGTCGAGGTCGAGCCCGCCACCTGGGACCAGATCACCGCGCTGGCCCGGGAGTGCGGGGTGAAGGTATAGTGGGAACCGCACGTCGGGTCTGCCCTATCATTCCGAGCGGAGTCGAAGGAGCTGTGCTCCTCCCCCATGAGTCCCCTCGGCCCAGGGTCTAGCGTAGGCCCCGCGAGAGTCGGCAATAAAAGTCGTAAGGCGCCTGAACGGACGCCCGACCGAGTTCGGTCGGCCGCGAGCGTCCCGAGGGTTGCTCCCAGGTCCACGTTCCCTCGGGAAGCTCAGGACGGGGAGTGGACGCTCCCTGTGGTGACCCCGGCCCCGGACTAGATCCGGGGGAACCCATCTGTGGCCCGCGGTCCGGCCGGCCGGGACGTTGGGCCGTCTGAGGACAGCATGCGGCGGGAGGGCGTGAGCGGTCAAGGGGCGGGTGGCAGGCGCATTCCAACCAGCAAGGTTATGATTTTGGAGCAATGAGCAAATCAGATTGAATCTGCTTTAGCGTCCGTCCATCGTCTGATTTCCACTCTATTCTGCCGTTTGCCGAGGCACCGAGTATTGTCTCAGCTGCGGTCGAGGGAGAACTGAATACGAAATCCTGAGTGAACTCCAACACGTGGTCTTCGTTGATCCTTAGCACGCCTGACTGTTGAAGTTTAGTCCGGTGCTGTCTCGCCAAACCAGGTGTGGCCGGTGCCACCTTGGAATCGGGTACAGCAGTGGAACGACGATACACGATAAATCCCCGTGGTTCGTCGCGCCACGGGGCGCTAACGCCCTTACGCGCCAGAACCAACAAAGGTGCTGCTAATGTGACCGATCCGACACCCTGTTGGGATGCACCGGATTCTGCTACTTCGAACGCGTTCACTTTGACCAGCGGAAAGATGCGTAGCATTTCGGCAAGAAAGGCCTCAGCATACGCCTTCTCAGGTTCAGACAATGCCAAGGCATCCGGGTCGGGCGCTGTTCCGTTGTCGAGTTCGGCGGTCTTGGCGTCTCGCGCCAAGCTAATTAATCTGGCTTCGATATAACGGGCATGGGCTTTGTTGAAGTTACTGTCCGTTGCCGTGAACACTACGAGACGGTTCCAGAAATCCTTCTCTCCGATGTGACTGGCGACTCGATCGCCTGCGTTGTCGGCCTCACCTACATAAACTCGTTGACGTGAGAGGTCATCGGATAGACCGTCAAGGACATATACACTCGTGCGTTGCAGTTCAGTTCTCTTTGGTTTGATGGAGGGAAATTGCGCACGCGAGCAGACGAGCGCCTGACCAATCCAGCCCAATCTGTCGATCAGAATAAGACCAGACGGATCTGCATCGGCTAGGAACAATCTGATGGTTATCCCAAACGGCTCGGCGCGCTTTTGATTCATCATCGTTCGCCTTCGCTGGAGCTATCCCGTCACCGCCCTCACCGCGGCGAGCTGGACGAGTTTGATGTATTTCCCCAGCACGCCGGTGGTGTAGCTGGGCGTGTTCTATCCTGGGTCCAGGTGAGCCCGGATGCTGGCGGCTACCACGGGCAGGTCCTGGGTGGCGGTCTTCCAGACTACTTCCAGATCGATGGCGTCGTAGCCATGCGCCAGGAAGTTTCGCATTCCAATGATGTCTGCCCAGGGCAGGTCTGTCAGGGCGTCTCTCGTTGCAGGGGCGAGCCGCCGGGCAGCCTCGCCTACTACTTCGACCTGGCGAATCACCGCGTCCTGCCGCATCGCATCGTCGAGGAACGCGCTTTCGATATTCCTGAAACGTAGCGGGAGCACCTTTCGCAGGCATTGAGAATGTCGCGTAAGTACGCATCTTCATGCGGCATAGAGGACTTCTGCCGAAGACAGAATGGACTCTTTGCGTATGTAGTTTTGGCTGCGCATGAGTCCCCGCTTGCTCACAAGATCAACCGGGCGCCCAAACATGCCCTCAAGCTCATCCTTCATATGGACGAAGTCGAGCAGGCTCCAATCGGCATCCGGTGCGAAGGTGACCAGGACGTCGATGTCAGAGTCCGGGCGGAAGTCTTCGCGCAGGACGGAGCCGAAGAAGGCGAACTCGGCGATTTTCCACTTACGGCAAAAGGCAGCGATTTTCCTGCGGTCTACTTTTATCTGGAGCGGCATACATTAGTCCTTTGCCTGTCGAGGGGACCTACACCTACAACATTACCCCGTCACCGCGCCTGTGGCGGCAGGCCCGACGAGTTTGATGTACTTGGCTAAGACGCCCGTGGTGTAGTGGGGCGCGGGCGGGCGCCAGTCACGCAGGCGTCGCTTGATCTCATCGGCCGATAGCTTAACGTTCAGTTGGTACGACCCCGCCCCAGGTCCCTCCCCCGGATCAAGTCCGGGCTCGGAATGACGGTCGAGGACTACCTCGATGATGTCTCCGTCACGCAGCGCGGCGATGGGGCCGCCGAGCGCGGCTTCGGGGCCGATGTGGCCGATGGTGAAGCCGTGGGTGGCGCCGGAGAAGCGGCCGTCGGTGATGAGGCACACTTTGTCGCCGAGGCCCTGGCCGACGATGGCGCCGGTGACGGAGAGCATCTCCCTCATGCCCGGCCCGCCTTTCGGCCCTTCGTAGCGGATAACCACGACGTCGCCGGGCTTGATGGCTCGCTTTTTGAGGGCTTCCATGACGGCTTCTTCCTGGTCGAAGACTTTTGCGGGGCCGGTGAAGCCCCTGCCGAACTGGTGGCCGGCGACTTTGAGGACTGCGCCTTCCGGTGCGAGGTTGCCGAAGAGGACGACGAGGCCGCCGGTGGTGGAGAGTGGATGGTCCGTCGAGGCGATGACGGGGTGGGCTGACCCCTCACCCTGACCCTCTCCCGCAAGGGGAGAGGGGACGGAGGTCCCTCGGCTGCGCTCGGGACGACGCGAGTAGTGCCCCTCACCCTCGCCCTCTCCTGGTGGGACGGAGGTCCCTCGGCTGCGCTCGGGATGACGGGCGCCGCCGGGGTACAGGGGGCGGCCGTCGTCGGGGACGGCGGCGAGGTTTTCGGCCATCGTCTTGCCGGTGACGGTCATGCAGTCGCCGTGGATGAGGCCCAGGTTGTAGAGCCGCTTCAGGACAACAGGCACACCGCCCACCTGGTCGAGGTCTTTCATCACGTAGCGCCCGCCGGGCTTGAGGTCGGCCAGTAGCGGCGTGCGCATCGAGATGTCGTGGATGTCCTTGAGCGTCAGCTTCACGCCGGCCTCGTGCGCCATGGCGGGCAGGTGCAGGGCAGTGTTGGTGGAGCCGCCCAACGATGTCACGAGGGTGACGGCGTTCTCGAAGGCCTTGCGGGTCATGATGTCGCGCGGGCGTATGTCCTCACGCAGCAGGTGCAGGATGGCCTCGCCGGCGCGGCGCGACGATGCGAGCTTGCGCTGGTCCACGGCTGGCTCGGACGCTGAGCCGGGCAGCGACATGCCGATGGCCTCGCCAATCGAAGACATCGTATTGGCCGTGAACATGCCGGCGCAGGCGCCGGGGCCGGGGCAGGCCCGAAGCTCGAAGTTGCGCAACTCTTCGTCGTCTATCAGGCCGGCCTGGCGCTGGCCCACGGCCTCGAACATAGACTGGACCTGGATGTCCCTGCCGCGCCAGTGGCCGGGCAGGATGGACCCGCCATAGACGTAGATAGAGGGGATGTTCAGGCGGGCCATCGCCATCATGGCGGCGGGCTCCGATTTATCGCACGCGGCGACGGCGACGAGGCCGTCGAAGCGTTCGGCGAAGCAGACGGTCTCTATGGAATCGGCTATGACCTCGCGCGATACGAGCGAGGCCTTCATGCCCTCTGTTCCCATGGATATGCCGTCGGAGACGGTGATGGTGCCGAACATGAAGGGCGTGCCGCCGGCCGCGAAGACGCCGCGCTTGACCTCCTCGACGAGGGAGGCGATACCGAAGTTACAGGGCGTGACCTCGTTGTGCGCGGAGGCGACGCCGACGAAGGGCGCGGCGATGTCTTTGTCGCCGAGGCCCATGGCGCGCATCATGCTGCGGTGGGGTGCGCGGACGGCGCCCTGGGTGGTCTCCCAGGAGCGCCACTTGCCAGGCACGCGGCCGAATGTGGGGGTTGCGTGTGACCCCTCACCCTGGCCCTCTCCCGCAAGGGGAGAGGGGATAGAACGAGCGGCGTGTTTGGCCGCGGTCTTGGCGGCGGCCTTATTGGGACGGGGCGAGCGTACTGAGGTTGTCGAAGGGCGGGAGGTTGCGGGCATGTATTGCTCCAAGTGCGGTTAGGTCATCGTTGAGATAGCGCCAATAGTACAACGGGGGCAAACCTATAATTCACAGGTTGGCGGGGTCCGGATGTGTCTGGCGGTGGCTGACGCCGCGTACGCCCGGGCTCCGGGCATAGTCCGGTGTGACATGTTTGGGCGAACGGTGGCCCAAGATTTATGGAGGGACGGAAGTGGCAAGGTTTTGCTGGCCCCGGGATGAGGACAGGTCGTTCTGGCAGGACTGGACCGAGGGCGTTGCCACTGACGGCGCCCTTCGACAAGCTCAGGGCGAACGGAGGGCCGCGCCGTTCGCGTTGCCGGGAGACCGCAAGAACTACCTGCGGGACCGCGACTTCGATGTCAAGCACATCAAGATCGAGGTCGCGCTTGACGTACCAAACAAGCAGGTGCGCGGCAAGACGACGCTGACGCTGGAGCCACTGACAGGCACATCGAAGCTGATCGAGCTTGATGCCGAGGACATGGAAGTCAGCGCGGTTACGGCCGGCGGGCAGAGCGTGCCGTTCACTATGGGTGACCGCACCCTGGTGGTCGAGATGCCACAGGCGCCTGCGGAGGGCCGCAGCCTGGACGTCGCCGTTGAGTACGTCGCCACCCCGCAGCGCGGCATCTATTTCACTGGCCCCGATGACGGTTATCCGGACAAGCCGCACCAGGTGTGGACGCAGGGGCAGGACACCGATAACCACCACTGGTTCCCGTGCATCGACGAGCCCAAGGGCCGTTTGACCAGCGAAGTCATTGCCACAGTGCCGGCGAAGTGGACAGCCGTGTCAAACGGGAAACTTGCAAGCACGAAAACGGCGACGGCCGCGGAGATGCGCGGGCTCCGGCCCCCACCCTCCCAGGGACAGGCGTCCAAGACATTCCGCTGGGTCCAGGACAAGCCCCACGCGGTGTACTTGATCACGTTGGCGGCAGGTGACCTGTCTCACCTGGTTTTGCAGGAAAAACCGACGCTGGTGGACTTCTACTGCCAGCCAGGCAGGGAAGAGGACGGCAAGCGGTCGTTCGGCAACACGCCGGCGATGGTCAAACTTTACGAGGACCTCTTCGGCGAGAAGTACCCGTGGGCGAAGTACACGCAGGTGGCTGCGCAGGACTTCATCTTTGGCGGCATGGAAAACACGTCTGCGACAACTCAGACGGACCTCACCCTGCACGACGCGAAGGCGCACGTTGACTTCTCGTCAGACTTCCTCGTGGCGCACGAGGCTGTCCACCAGTGGTTCGGGGACCTGCTGACCTGTCGCGAATGGGCGCACGGGTGGCTCAACGAGGGGTTTGCGACATTCTTCGAGTCGGTGTGGCAGGAGCACCACCGCGGCCATGACGAGTACATCTATGACGTAATGGGCCTCGCCAGGAACTACATATCGGAGCGTTACCGCAGGCCCATTGTCGAGCGCACATATAACACGCCTGTGGACATCTTCGACCGCCACCTCTACGACAAGGCGGGCGTCGTGCTGCACATGCTGCGGCGCGAACTGGGCGACGGGCCGTTCTACCGCGCCATCAAGCACTACGTGCAGCAGTACAAGGGCCGGAACGTTGTCACGTCGGACTTCCAGCGCGCCATCGAAGAGGCTACCGGACGCAGCATGGACTGGTTCTTCGACCAGTGGATATACGGGCCCGGCCACCCGGACTTGAAGGTGACCTATTCCTGGGATGACAAGACGAAGACGGCAACGCTTGGCGTAAAGCAGTCGCAGTCGGGCGACGGGATGCCGGACGTGTTCAGGGCGACGGTGGACGTGGCGTTTGTTACCGGCAGCGGCACGCGGCAACTGCAGCGGGTAAAGCTCACTGAAAGGGAGCACACGTTCCTGTTTGTGCTGCCTGAGAAGCCAAAGATGGTGCAGTTTGACGCGGGCATGAGCCTGTTGAAGACGGTGGACTTCAGCAAACCAAAGGACATGCTTATCTATCAGCTAGGGCACGACGAGGATGTCGTGGGGCGCGTCGAGGCCGCGCGCGGGCTGGCGAAGCACACGTCGCCGGACTCTATCAAAGCCCTAAGGCAGGCAGTCGAGAAGGACAAGTTCTGGGGCGTGCAGGTGAACGCGGCTCGGTCACTAGGCGAAGTCCGCACGGAGGCAGCGTTGGAGGTCCTGCTGGACTGCACGAAGATTGAGCACCCGAAAGGGCGCCGCGGGGTAGCCGAGGCCCTTGGCAGCTTCCGCAACTCAGCTGCGGCAGCACGCGCGCTGCAGGGGATGCTCGCCGGTGATGAGAGCTACTACGTCACCTCAACGGCGGCCTCGAGCCTTGGGCGGACGCGTGTCGAGTCGGGTTACGACGCTCTGGTGAGTGCGCTTGACCGGGACTCTCACATGGAGGTCATACGCGCGGGGGCCATGAACGGGCTCTCGGAATTCAAGGGCGACCTGCAGAAGAAGGCGCGCAAGGTAGCGACTGAGTGGACCTCGTATGGCCGCCCTGCGCGAGCCCGGGAGGCGGCCATATCCGCGCTGGGCAGGCTGGGGCACGAGGACAAGGAGACGCTGGACAGGTTGACCGACCTGCTGGACGACCGCTGGTACCGGGCGCGCCTGTTCGCCATCCATGCGCTGGACGAACTCAAGGAGCCTGACGCCGTGCCTGCCATCCAGAGGCTGGTCAACCGCGAGCGTGACGGCCGCGTGGTCCGCTCTGCGCGTGAGGCGGTGGCGAGCATCCGCAACGGGCGTAAGGACGACACGTCCAAGCTGCGAGAGGACTTCAATAAGCTGGATGAAGAGAACCGCAAGCTGCGAGAGCGGTTCGACAAGCTGGAGCAAAAGCTGGACAAGCAGCCGGCCGGCAAGAAGGCCACCAGAAAGGTCAGGGCAGCGGTCGGAAAAGGGGCGGGAAAATAGCAGGTCGGCCGCGCTAGGTCGGCCGGACTGGCGTTGCCTACTTCATGTCGATTTCATTCCCTCTCCCCTTGTGGAGGGTTAGAGCCTGCCCCGGACTTGATCCAGGGGTGAAGAGTAGATGAGGCACTTCTTCTCCCTCACCTCAATCCTCTCCCGCTGGGAGAGGAAGACATAGACAGAGCCAGATAGAAACAAATCATGGCGCACAGGCTTTTTGCCAGGCGCGCGCCGCCCGCTGACACCGTGCCGCCCGGCGGCAGGGTGCGCCCGCGCGGTGTTCACCTTGCCGGGGCGATGGCGTACCCGTCATTCCGGTGGTTCGCGCTCGCCCAGTTCATCAGCTTCTCGCTGCTGACCATGCAGATGATGGTGCGCGGCTGGCAGATGCAAGAATTGACCGGCTCACCGTTCATGGTGTCGCTCGTTGGCGCCATGCAGGTCATGCCAATGCTTATCTTCGGGTTCTTCGGAGGTGAGTTGGCGGACCGCTTCCCCCGGAAGTGGGTGCTTGTGGCAGGCGAGACAGGCGCCCTGGCGGGCTTTGCAGGCCTGGCCGTCCCGGCCTACTTCCATGCCGTCCAGCCGTGGCACATCCTGGCGACGACCGCTGTCCTGGGCGTCACGATGGCGCTGTCGAGCCCGTCCCGGCAGGCGCTCACCGTTGACACCGTCGCGGCGAAAGACCACAGGCGGGCCATCGGCGCGTACATGATCGTGATCCACCTGACGATACTCGTGGGCCCGGCGATAGGCGGGCCGCTGCTTACCGGCCTGGGGGCGGACGCGACGGTTGTGTTAACGGCGCTGGCATTTGTCGTGGTCCTGCCGCTCTACCTGCCAGTGAGGCCGCTCGATGTGCAGAAGCGGTCACAGCCCAAGGGGCCGCTCGTAGCGAACCTGGTCGCCGGGTTGCGCTACATATGCCGGGAGCCTTCGCTCAAATGGATGTTCCTGGCGCTACTCGTCATGGTGGTCTTTGTGAACACCTGGGGCGGGCTCTTCCCGACCATCGCACAGGACGTGCTGCACAGGGGCGCGGGAGGCCTGGCCGGCATATCGCTGGCAGTGGGCGCAGGGGCGCTGACGGGCGCAGTGACCGCCAACATCCTGCCCGGAAAGATTCCGGAAGCGCGGCAGCAGTTTGGCGGGGCGTTCCTGTTCACCATGTTCGTGATCTCGCTCGCGCTATCGCCGTGGTACCCGCTGTCGCTCGTTGCAACGGTCTTCGCCGCCGCCTCAGGCGCGCCGTTCTTCATAAGCAACATGGCGGCGACGCAGCTGAACTCGTCTGAGGAGTACCGGGGCCGGGTCGTCAGCGTGCGGTACGTCGTGTCTGCGGTGCAGCCTGTGGGGTTGATAGCCCTGGGAGCGACGGCAGAAGCCATCGGCCCGAGGGCGGCGCTCGCGGGCTCTGCGGCCATCGGCGGCGCATTGATGCTGCTGATCGCGCTAACGGTGGCGCGAAGGGACTTACGCGGGGCACGAAACCGCAACCAGCCCCAGGGCGTCAGGGCCATCTCGGACAATTACCTAGACCACTGAGTCGAAGTTTTGTTGGTGCTCAATGCGGCCGGGGGACGGCCATGTGACAACTACCAGCCCTGGCAGCCCCAGCCTTTCCCACATGGATGCTGGGTCAGCCCCAGTCAACCGTGCTATGAACATCGAAATCACGGTGCCATGAGAGACGATGATCATGGCCCCCGGCGGTGACATTGATTCAGCGATTGTCAGGGCATCACTGAAACGCCGCCGAGCCTCCTCTACAGTTTCGGAGCCAAGTACGAGTTGGTCAGGGCGGTTGATCGCGTTCAGAACAACAACTCTCCACTTCGCATCTGTCATAAACGGCACGCCGTTCCGGAGGTGTTCCCGGAAGCCAGGAACGACCTTCACGGGCAGGCCGAGCTTTGATGAGATGATCTCGGCAGTTTCGATGGCCTTAGGTTCGTCACTTGAATAGAGAGACGCTGCATTCCATCCAGTGAGGGTATCTGCGAGCGCCGCTGCTCGGCGCCTGCCTATTTCAGAGAGCCGCCATCTGTCCGGCGGTACCCTCGGTTCGAGGGCTGGTGTTGAGTGTTTAACCAAAACGAGACAGCGCATGGTGCAGGTGTAGCAAGCTGCTACGGCTTCGCTCTCACACTCGGACTTCGCCGTGGCAGGCTCTGACCTCCTCCCAGGGGCCGTGACTTGGTCTACGGGGGCGTCATGAACTTCCAGTGGCCGCGGCGTGTGTTGCCCTGGCCGCCGAGCTTGCGGTCAAGCCGATCATGAGCGGGACCATAGGGTCCAGCACGCCGGCGGAGTGCAGCGGGCCGCTGTCGCCAACCGATGATTCCAGAATGATCTACTTCAAGCAGGGCGGTGTCTTGTTCTCTCTCCCAGCGGGAGAGGATAAGGGTGAGGGAGAAGTCCTGACCTCGCGTTTGCTCAAACGCACCCCTCACCCCAGCCCTCTCCCTCAAGGGGAGAGGGAGCGAAAGGCGAACACTGCGTCAAGTAGATCATTCCCGATGATTCCCCCGGCCGTGAAGCCTAGGAATGCAGTCAGCGCAGGACGATGTATCTACTTCTGGCGATTTTAGCCAACCGGGCAGGCCGATGCGTCAAACGCAGAGCCACCCTCGTTACTACGAGGTTTGTTCGTCTATGGCACTCTCAAGCGCCGAGCGGAACTCCGACTCAGCCGCGCCCTCGAACTGCGGCGGGTCACCGATCCTGTCTTGCGGGAACACCATGCCGCCAGACACCAAGACCGCATTGGCCGGGCCATGGGCAGAGAAACCGTAGTCGGCCGGCCACTGCTGCACGTTAGGGTCGTCCACAAACGGGCTGTCCGGCTTCTGTCCGGCGGCCACCAGGAAGAGATAGTATGCCTGGCCCTTGTTCAGGCATTGACCTGCGCCGATCGCGACCGTGATCTCTTGCGGGGGCGCCTGCCCGCTCAGCGTCTCCAGCACTCGCACCTTGTGCACGTTCCCCACGGTGGACCAGTAAGGCGTCCTCGCTCTTGCTACGCCCCTCGCCGGGTAAGTGTCCGTAACCGGCGTCCTGGAGAGGATTTCTCCTTTGACGATGACGTCGGCCCTCAAGACCAGGCTACGCAGCCCTTTCGGCCCGAGAAACAAATACTCGCGGTCGGCCGCGCACTCCTCAGCAGCGGCCTGCCCGTCGCCCGGGTGCGCCTCCGTGGGCAGCAGACGTAGTCCGGTTATGAGCCCTGCCGTTGCGCCTGCGATGACCACTGCGGCAAGGACGATCCACGGCCTCGGTTTCCGGAACTCAGGCTGGAAGATTTTCATGTCTGTCTCCTCCGTTTGTCGTTAACCCTCAGACGCACTATCGAACTACTCTCTTCCAGTGGCTCCACTTTATGAGGGGTCAAGCGCCATTCAATGTTCGTGCCCGTAGGGGTCTGAGTTTGCGTCGAGCTGGTCCACGTCTCCGGACTGGGGCCACACCGGCTGATTGCCATTGAATTGGTAGTACATCAGGCGCGTGGCAGAGTTGTCGTCATCGTGGCCGAGCCCCAATGCGTGACCGAGTTCGTGTAAAACGACATACTGCCGGGTGTAATTGTTGTCATATTCATCGTCAAGTTCGATCTGTTCGGAGTCCAGTGGATGTACGAATCTCCATACCATTCGGCATGCGTTGAGTTGTTTGTCGTGCAGCGCGCGCCAGATGATGAAATCAGGTCTGTATCGCCGAGCCATTGGACAAAGCCCGTGAAATCGTCCACAGTGACAAGGATATCGTACGCACCTTGAACCAGTTCCACGAAATTTTGGTCCGCGTTCCATTCCGCGACCATGTCCTCGATGAGCGGCTCATAGACGCCCGTTTCTCCGCTCTCGTCCAGAATGCTGATACCATAATTGACGTAGACAGGCGAACCGCCGAGCCACTCCCAATGAATGTGCCAGTACTCTGCATCGTTGTTTGCACACGGATTCGGGCTGGCGTGGCTGGCAAATACCGCCCTAGTCGCCAGGAATTGCCCGGCGGCAAATGCTGCGACAAAAGAGACACCAAACAGAAGCACGGTTATCAGAGCCGAGAGAGACCGGCCAAGTATGAAGCGTCCATGCATCATTGCGCAGCTCCCATCGTTCTATCGCTGGTCCTGTTGTTAACGGTGCCCTGCTCCGTCCAATCGGACGCCGGATCCGCTCTCTGACTCTCCAAAAGTAAGATAGGGACCACAGAGTATCAAGCGGAAAAAGTAACAGTTCAGTAACAGCCAACGGGGTGATATCCGTCGCACTATTAGCCACTTGAGTTAACGACGCTCGAAAGTTAACGACGCTCGAAATGTTCACCTCACGTGAAAATAGCTGTAGAAAATATTTTGAACTGACGCCGCACAATTGAAGTTCATGCGATGTGAGATATTCATGCATGTAAAACATCCACATCATGCGGAATAAATCGCCGCGGCATTCCGGGCGACGTCGCCCACACTATGGCTTCTGATATGGCTACGGGGTCATGAACTTCCAGTGCCCGCGGCGAGTGCTGCCCTGGCCGCCGAGCTTGCGGTCAAGTTCGATCATGAGCGGGACCATGGGGTCCAGCACACCTGCAGAATGCAGCGGGCCGCAGTCGACGGCCCTGAAGCCCAGGGCCTCGATCAGCCTTTTCGCAACGTCTTTGGCGGCCGGGTCATCGCCGCAGTAGAAGACATCACGCTGCACGCCGCCAGCGTCGACAGGCTGGGTGAGGATGCCAGCGTAGTTTGTCTTGAACGCGGCGACGACGCGGGCTCCTTCACCAATGGCCTTTGATGTCTGTTCTGCTCCTGATATGCGGTTGTCGGGCAGTGCCTCGAAGGGGTTCGAAATGTCAATGACGACCTTGCGCTTGAGCTGCTCCGAGAACTGTTTGGCGAACGGGACGACCTGGGTGTAGGGCAGCGTGATGAGGACGACCTCAGCGTCTGCCAGGCACTCCTTCTGCAGGGCGACCCTGACCTGTGGCCCGACGACGCGCTGCATTTCAATCGCCCGGGACTTCGGGTCGCGCGAGCCGAAGGTGATCGTGTGGCCCGCCTTGAGCCAGCCTTTGGCCAGGCCAGTTGCCATCTTGCCGGTGCCTACGATGCCGATGCGCATGGTGGTCTCCTTGGCAGGTTGCCGCCTGATCGTTGTGGCGGCTTCGACCCACACCCCCGGCTTTCGCTCGGGGCAGGCTCTAACCCTCTCCCTGAGCAGGGGGAGGAGAGCCGCAGGCGACATCTTCATTTTCTACTGTTTGATGGAGCAATGCACGGGCTGGCTGCTACACTCGCCGCCGATGTCGCGGGGTTTGCCCCGCCGCTCGAAGGAAACGACTCATGCCGCTGACATACCTGCCATTGCCCGGTACGCCAGTTGAGGCGCTCGACACGCCCGCGCTCATCGTTGACCTGGACGCGGCAGAGGCCAATGTGCGCAAGATGCAGGCGTTTGTGAGCCGCCACGGGACGGCTTTGCGGCCGCACGTGAAGAACCACAAAAGCCCGTACTTCGCAAAGAAACAAGTGGCTGCGGGCGCCATCGGCGTGTGCGTTGCCAAGGTGGGCGAGGCGGAAGTTATGGCGGACGGCGGCATCGAGGACATATTCATCGCCAATGAGGTCGTGACGCCTCCTAAAATCGCCAGGCTTATGGCAGTCGCAAGCAGGGCGAAGGTCTCGGTGGCCGTGGACACGCACGAGAACTTGCGAGACCTGGCTGCAGCCGCACACAGGCACGGTGTCGAAGTGGGCGTCCTGGTGGACGTGAACATCCGGCTGGACCGTTGCGGCGTGGAGCCGGGCGGGCCAGCGGTGTCACTGGCGAAGGCGGCCGCGGGTATGCCTGGCATCAGGTTCGAAGGGCTGATGGGGTACGAGGGCCACATTAGCGGCGCGGGAAAGGACCCGGCAGGGCGCAAGGAGACGTTAGGCGCGCTCGACAAGTTGTTGTTCACAGTCAGGGCAGTCGAGGACGTTGGCCTGCCCGTGCGGGTGGTCAGCTCAGGGGGCACAAGCACATACGCTGTCACTGGCGCGATCGAGCGCGTGACGGAGATACAGGCCGGGAGCTACATCTTCATGGACGGGGCTTACCTGCAGGAGATGGACGACTTCCAGCCCGCCATGTACGTGCTGAGCACGGTGGTGTCGAGGCCGTTTGCAGACAAGGCAATACTGGACTGCGGCTTAAAATCCGTATCGGTCACATCGGGTCAGCCGAAGGTCGTGGGGACGCCCGGCGCCGAGTTCTTGCGCCTGAACGCAGAGCACGGCCACGTCAAGCTGACTGGCGAGGCGCAAAAGCTGCGAGTGGGCGATACGCTGCGGCTGCTGCCGATGCACGGCGAGACGACGATAAACATACACAACGAGTACTTTTGCGTCCGCAAGGGCGTGTTAGAGGTGGTGGTGCCCGTCGCCGCCCGTGGGATGTTCAGGTAGCGGATCTGTCTCTATTCTTGCCTGGAGTGAGCCAGGGTGAAGGGCGCCTTGGGTGCAGTGGCGTTCAGAAGAATGGGGTATGCGGCTGAGCAGCACGATCGCAAGATGGGGGTAGGGCGATGAACGGGCGGGAAACCTATGACGGCTGGTACAAATTGGGCGATGAGGAAGTCCACGTGTGGCCGGTTGAATCGCCCCTGCAGAACGACCACGCTGCACCGCGAGTCACGAAGTTGCCAGAGGTAGGCCCCGCCGGAATGATGCGCGGAGTTTACGCACCTAGAGATTTGCGAGACTTCCTCGCAGACCGCGATTTGGCGTGTTCAGGCGGCTGTGTAAACCTCATTCAGGCAGGAGAACGGTTCCGGTTCGTAGGTAAGAGCTATAGGTTCCGCCGTCCGATCTGTCTCAACTGCTTTGCGGAGAGGCGCTTTCCTGACGTGTGGATGGAGTGGGGGTATACACCGGAACCTGACTATAGCGGCAAGGACATGCCTGACACTTTTTACAGATACGGGAGACGGCGGGGTGGATTGCGGGCGGATGGCAGATGGCGGATGAACCTTTAGATATGGTGGTCGTATCACTCAACCGTATACCCCAGTCATAAATAAAAGTTGGGCTCGGAGGCTCTCGCATTGACCCTCGAATACTTCCCGTTGCCCGGTACCCCGGTCGAGGAGCTAGACACCCCGGTCATCATCGTTGACCTGGACGTGGTCGGTTCAAACATAAGCAAGATGCAGAAGTGGGCGGACCGGCACAAGGTCGCAGTCCGGCCTCACTCCAAGACGCACAAGAGCCCCTACTTCGCGCGCATACAGCTAGAGGCCGGCGCAATAGGCCTGTGTGCGGCCAAGGTCTCCGAAGCGGAGGTCCTTGTCAACGGCGGCGTGCCAGAGGTCATGGTACCAAACCAGGTCATCGGCGAGCGCAAGATCGCACGTCTTATGTCGCTGGCACGCCATGCACGCATCATCGTCGCAGTCGACGACGCTGCCAACGTGAAGGACCTGTCGGACGGGGCCACCGCGTTCGGTGCAGAGGTCGGCGTCATCATCGAAGTGGACATCGGCATGCACCGCTGCGGGGTGGAGCGCGGGCCGCAAGTGGTGAAGCTGGCGAAACTGATCGCGAAGTCGCCGGGCCTGCGGTTCGACGGCATCATGGGCTACGAGGGCCACGTGGTCGCCAACCGCGACTACGAGGTGCGGAAGACGGAGACGCTGAAGGCGATGGAGAGGCTGACCGGCGCGGCAGACGACATCCGCAAGGCCGGCCTGCCGGTCAGGATAGTATCTGCGGCGGGCACGGGCACTTACAACATCACGGGCGGCGTGAAGGGCATCACGGAGCTGCAGCCGGGCAGCTACATCTTCATGGACGGTGACTACCTGCAGGTGTTCCAGGACTTTTCGTCTGCGCTGAATGTGCTGGCGACCGTCATCAGCCGTCCTGCGCCGGACCGCGCCGTCACGGACGCCGGCCTGAAGTCCATCAGCACGGACCGCGGCCTGCCGCAGGTAGTGGGCGTGCCGGGCGCGACGGTGACGGGCCTGTCCGAGGAGCATGGCCGCATGAAGGTGGAGGGCGCGGCGACGAAGCTGAAGGTGGGCGACCGCGTGCGCTTCCTGCCCATGCACGGGGATACGACGATCAACCTGCACACGCACTATTTTGGGGTGCGCGACGGCAGGCTGGAGGCGGTGATACCCATCGAGGGGCGCGGGAAGATCAGGTAGGCGCGCAGCCGGCGAATGTAGGACGAGCCCTTCCCCAGACCCCTCACTGCGTTCGGGATGACGGGCTGGACCCTTCGACAAGCTCAGGGCGAGCGGTCAGGTCACGCCGCCCATTTCTAACGCGCCGCCTTTGCCACAACATCTATCGCCACCAGGCCCAGCTTGATGACGTCTTCGGGCGGCGGCTCGCGCTTGCCGTTGGGGGAGAGCATCGGCATGCCGCGCTCAAGGTCTTGCTTTGAGACCCAGCGCCAGCCGTCAGGCGGCGTGCCGGGGTCGTCCACCGGCGCGGTGAAGTAGATGAAGTCTATGTGCTGGTGCGCGCCAAACTTTTCGTCAAAAACATCCTCAACCATGATCGCGTAGGGCGCGTCCACCTGCCCCAGGTTGCCAATGGTTAGCCTCGTTGACGTGGGCACGGCGCGCACCTCCAAGCCGGTCTCCTCGCGCACTTCACGCAGCGCCGCCTGCACGGGGTCTTCGTTGGACTCGATGTGTCCGCCCGGGGGCAGCCACGCCTGCACCTTGCGGTGCCAGTGGAGGAGGACGGCGCCGTTGTGTACGACAAATCCTGTGGAGACGAAATGGCGGAGCATGGTCTGTTGCTCGTGCGGGCGGAGAGACGTCTGACTTCGACCCACACCCTAACCCTCTCCCTGCCAGGGAGAGGGGACATCATGAAGGCGGGGAATACTGCCAGACGCGAGGAGGCCGCCGGGCTATCCGGGGGCAGGCTTTGCGCGCTGCACCAGGACGGCCGGGCGGCCCCGCTCGCCGAGGCGCCCTGCGGAGAGGGCGCCCTCTATTTACCGCAAGACACCTCGAAGTTGACTATTTGACACGAAGAAATCAACCTCCTCTCGCTCAGCCCTGCAACAGACCGGAGGCCCCGGCCGCCGCACAGTCGCCCAGATGAGACGGGCGTGTCTGCTGGCTGCATTATAGGGCAAGGAGAGCGACGGGATTGTGTGCGGGCCTGAATTTCGCAGCGGAGGTCTCTCGCGCTGACGATCTAGCAGGGGAACAACGGGGTCCCTCGACCCCGGCTTTCGCCGGGGCAGGCAGGCTCGGGGCGACGGTCGCAGGAGAGCGGAGCACGTAGCGGCTGGGCCTACCTCGTGCGCAATCTACCCAGGACCTCAGGGTTGACGAGCACCTGTGGCCGTTCCCCGCGTAGCACTCGTGCCGCCTCTTCCCCTGCGCGCCTCCGGATCGTCTCCCAGCCGGGCTCAGACGACCCAGCGATGTGTGGCGTGACGATGACGTTGTCCATCTTGAGCAACGGGCTTCCGGGCGACACCGGCTCCTTTTCGAAGACGTCAAGGCCCGCCCCTGCAATCCACTTTTCGCGCAGCGCCCGCGTGAGGGCAGCCTCGTCGGTGACAGGTCCGCGCGCAGTGCTGATGAAATAGGCCGTTGGCTTCATCTTCCGGAAGGCCGCCTCGCCCATCAGGTGGTGGTTCGCATCGCTGTGTGGGATGTGCAGCGAGACATAGTCGGACTGGCGCAGCAGCGTGTCCAGGTCCACGAAGCGGACACCGTATTCGACCGCCAGCCAGCCGCCTACGAAAGGGTCGTGGACAAGGACTTCCATGCCGAGGGCTTTGCACTTGCGTGCCATTGCACGGCCTATCCATCCGAAGCCGATCAGGCCCACCGTCTCGCCCCATATCCGGCGGCCGATGCTGCGGGAGTAGACATCGCCCCAGCGGCCCTGCGTGACCGCGCGGTCCAGGCGTTTCAGGTCGCGGGCGCAGGCGAAGAGGAGGGCGAGCGCGTGGTTCGAGACCTCCTCGCTTGTCGAGCCGGCGATGTTTGTGACCATGACGCCGCGCTCCGTGCAGGCGTCAACGTCAACGGTGTCGTAGCCATGGCCGTAGCGGATGATGAGCTTGCAGCGCGTGAGCTGTTCGAGCATGGCGCGGGTGACGGGCGAATGGTCGTCTAGCACGATGTCGGCGTCTTTGATGGCCTCGATAATCTCGCCTTCGCTCTGCACAGCGATGGAGGTGACGTCGCAGTCAATGCCCGCGAGGGCCTGCCGCTCCAGGGTGAGCGGGCTGATGCGTGAATCAATGTGGACGACGAGGGGTTTGCGGGACATGTTCCCCTCACTCGGGCCCTCTCCCGTAGGGGGAGAGGGGGTGAAGCCTAAAACCAGTTCGCCTTGTCCACGACGTTGCGGAGCGGCTGGCCTTTGAGGAAGCGGCGGGCGTTGTCCAGGATGATCTCGTAGCGGCGCTCTTCCAGGTACGGTCCGAAGCCTGCGGTATGCGGCGTCAGCAGGACGTTGGGCGCGGTCCAGAGCGGGTGGGTCTTTGGCAGCGGCTCGATTTCGTACACGTCGAGTCCCGCGCCGCCCAGGTGGCCCGACCGCAGCGCGTCGTTCAGCGCGTCCAGCTTCGTCGTCATGCCGCGGCCGATGTTGATGAAGAACGCGCCCTTCTTCATGAGCCTGAAGCGCGTAGCGTTGAACAGGCCCTCTGTCTGCGGCGTGTGCGGGATGGTGAGGATGACAAAGTCTGCGCGGGGCAGCAACCTGTCCAGCGCGTCCGGCCGGTGCATCTCGGCGACGCCTTCCGGCTTGTCTGTGCGGCGCGCATCAACGCCTACGACGTGCACGCCGAACCCAGCGCAAAGCCTGGCTGCTTCGCCGCCGATGCCGCCTACGCCAACGATTAGCGCGGTCGCTTCTGGCAGGTGGACTATGCCCGCATCAAGTCCTGTTGGCTTCCACTCTTTCCGCAGTTGCTGGGGGATGTAGTACTGCAGCCCGCGTGCGAAGGCAAGGACGAACGCCATGATGTGCGTGGCGATGTGGTCGTTGTAGATTTCCCTGAAATTGGTGACCTGTACCTGGTGCTTGATCAGTTCGGGGTAGTAGTAGCCAGCGGGAGGGGCGGCTGCCGGCGCCTGCAGCCAGCGCAGTCCCGTTGCCCCGGCCAAGGCATCTTTGGGTAAAGTGCCGAAGGCGGCGTCCGCATCACGGAGTTCCTTCCTCGCCCCCGCCTCAGTTTCCGGCGCCACCACATTGAGGCCGGGCACGGAGTCGGAGAGACGTTTCGCCCACAGGCGCGTGTTTTCCCGTTGGGGCGGGTAGAAAACGAACTTGGTTGGCATGTGCGTATATCCCTGTGCTCAGTACGCCGGGTTGCCGGCAGTGGGGAAGTGTCGAGCGGTCTCCTGCAATGCGAGAGAGCGGGCGGATTCTAGCACCGGTGGCATGTGTGCCCGCCTGAGCGACAGGGGCTTGACCGGGCTGCGAACATATGGACAGTCAGGAGCGCGTTATGAAGCTGGGACACTTTGAAGTCCAGGTCCCGGACCCGCCGCTGCGGTCTCCGCACTGCATCGTCATGCTGCGGCCGTGGGTGAACGTGGGCAACGTGGGCGAGAACGTTCTGAGCCGCCTGGCGATGGTCCACTCGGCCTTTCCCGCAGGGAAGCTGGACCGGCCCGGTACTTTCTATGACTATACGCGTTACCGGCCTGAGATACGCCTGGTCAACGACGAACGCACAGTCATGGTGCCGAACACCAACGTGCTCGTCGCCCGCAGAGAGCGCCAACCGGACCTCGTGCTCCTGTACATGCTGGAGCCGCACGCCCATGCTGAGGATTTCAACGATTCGGTAGTCGAAGTCCTCAAGAAACTGGGAGTCACGCGGTACGTGCTTGTCGGTGGCATGTACGACTCCGTGCCGCACTCCCGGCCACTGCTGGTCACAGGGTCTGCCCGGGGGTGGGAGCCGCCGCCGGACTTTGGCGGAGTGCGCCTGAGCCGCTCTTCCTACCAGGGCCCCACGAGCATGACGAGCCAGCTATCGGAGCGTGTCCGGACTGAACTCGGCCTGGAAACGCTGAGCATGATCGTGCACCTGCCGATGTACCTGAAGCTGGACGATGACTATGCAGGCGCGGCGCGCGTATTGAAAGTGCTGTCGGCCATCTACTCGCTTCCTTCGGAGATACCTGAATACGAGATGGGCGCGAAGCAGTATGCACAGGTCTCCCCCGCGATGGCGGCCAACCCGCAGCTCCAGGAGATGGTCGTGGCGTTCGAGAAGGAGTACGACGAGCAGCGCGCCCAGGAAAGCAAAGAGCCGGACGCGAAGTTGTCTCCCGAGATCGAGCAGTTCCTGAAAGACGTCGAGAAGAAGATAGACGGGGAGGACGGACCGGGAGGCAGGGCCGCGTGAAGGCTGGGCCACGAGGCAACAAGAGTTGAAAGGCAAGGGGGCGCGGGCCTGCGCCCCTTTTGTTTTTCGTATGACCGCCGCCTGCCGGACCCTACTTCTTCCTGACTTCTACTCCCGCCTGTTTTTCGACGAAGTGCAGGATGCCCGAGTGGTCCAGCTTGCCGTCGCCTGAAAGCACGAGCGATGTCAGTATCTGCTGCAGGTTCGCCGTCGCCTGCAACGGCACCTGCATCTCCCGCGCCGCCTGCATGGCGTTGTTGATGTCCTTGTAGTGCAACTCGATGCGGAAACCGGGCTGGAAGTTGCGGTTGAACATCATTGGCGCCTTAGCGTTCATGACGGTCGAGCCGGCGAGGCCGCCCTTGATCGCCTCGAACACCGTCTCCGGGTTCACGCCCGCCTTCTGCGCCAGCACGAGCGCCTCGGCCACCGCCAGGATGTTCAGGCCCACGACGATCTGGTTGGCGAGCTTGACGACCTGGCCCGCGCCGACCTGCCCGCAGAGCACGGAGGACTTGCCGAGCTTGTCGAACACCGGCTTGGCACGCTCGAAGTCCGATGCGTTGCCGCCGACCATGATGGCGAGCGCGGCGTTGATGGCGCCTGGCTCGCCGCCGGACACCGGCCCGTCCAGGAAGCCCACGCCCTTGGCCGCGCAGGCCTTGCCGATTTCCTGCGAGACGCTGGGCGCGATGGAGCTCATGTCAACGATGAGCTTCCCCCTGGCCGCGCCGTCCAGCACGCCGTCCTTGCCCGTGATGGCCTGTCTTGCCTGCGGGCCGTCCTGGACCATGGTGATGATGATGTCCCCTTTGCGCGCGGCGTCGGCGCAAGACGCCGCTGCCTTCACGCGGGCATCGGCGTCTGTGACGCGCTTGATGGCCTCGGGGAAGATGTCGAAGGCGTGGACCTCGTAGCCGGCCTTCGAAAGGTTGAGCGCCATTGGGCGGCCCATGATCCCCAGCCCGACGAACCCGATCTTCTCTGGCATGTGTTTCCTCCGCGTTGTTGGGCTTGTGCCCGGCTGCCCAGGTTACAGGCAGCAGAGATGTGCCCTGCAATGGTTTTCGAATGGGGAATGTTACCTGCTCTGGAGCGTAGGGCGCGCCCGACCGACTGATGGCACGACCTCAACCCTCACCCGCGCCCGCTTCGGCGGGCGCCCGCTCTCCCTCCCAGAGAGGGGAATTCATCACGGCCAGTTGAAATCGGTTGGGAACACTACCTCTATCGCGGCGGAGACGGACCGCAGGGACTGCCCCATTGAAATGTCGAAACCGTCTACATCGGGGCCCGTGTGCATGAAAGCGCTCCCCGCGTAGTTGGCGAACGTCGCGGCCTGAGCGAGGCGGTAGTCGCGCTCGAACCTTTCAAATGGGTAGCCGGTGACGCCAGCGGTGCAGGTCAACTCCTGATAGCGGCGCAGCAGGCGCGCCTCGTCCCGAACGAGCGCGTCTGGCGGCGCGTGGAGGAGCAGCTTTGCGAGGTCGCTTGTGCAACCGGCAGAGGCGGCGCACTGCCAGTCAATAATGACAGGCCGGTCCAGCCCTCCACGGGATATTAGGTTGCCGGGGTGGAGGTCGCCGTGTATCAGCGTGGGCGGGCGACGGTCTAGTTCAGCGATGATTGCGCCGAGGCGCTTGCCTATCGCCTCGCTGATGCGGCGCAGGCGGGGGCTTACGTCGCGCCCCTTTGCGAACCGCTCGCACCCGGCTGCGTACATACCGTGCGGCTCGCCCCAGAGGTCAACGATCTTATCGCTGCGGAGCCAGGGAGCCGCGGCGGCACGGGGCGACTGCCAGAAGGCGGCGTGTATGGAGGCCAGCGACTCGACCGCGGGTATGAGCGCCGCTGTGGGTGCTACGCCGTTTGCTGGCGGCGCGGGGCCAAGGTCTTCGAGGACGATGGCGCCGAGGCCGGTGTCGGCGTCGTATGCATCGGCATGGACCCGGGCGAAGAGTGCGCCCTGGCGGTCAGCGAAGAGCCTGTAGACCTCGCTCTCTCGCTCGTACACCCGCTCCGCGGCCTCATGCTTGCGGTGGGCTGGGTCTTGTGCTGGGATTTTGACGACCACGCTCGTCGCCGGGGCCGGTCCGCTTCGTGCGAAAGACAGTCGCGCCCGGAAGACCTGGGTGATCTTCGGGTTGGCGCCGGGCAGCCGGGTCAGCCTGACCGCGCGGATGCGAGGCCAGCCGCCGGGCGCGAGGAGGGAATCGAGCCAGGCTGAGGTGATTTGATCAGCGGCGACAGGTATGTCCGTCACGCTGTCGAGTATGCCAGAGGAGACTGAGCCATGCGGCCGAGTTGGACGTCGGGTTCGCTTCTCCGCTCGCCCCCTCGGCTCCGATATGGCCGCACGGCCTGTTTAGTCTTCCTTCCAGAAGCGCTCTTCCAGGAAGTGGAAGCCGGTGCTGGCGTAGCGGGCCTTCACGTCCTCGATCATCTGCGGGTTGCCGCAGGCATAGACGCAGGTCTCAGCAGGTTTCAGGCCCCACTTCTGGACGTATTTCTCGACAATCGCGTTCACCCGGCCAGTCTCGCCCTTCCAGCCGGCGTTTTTCGGCTCTTGGGGCCGTGAGCACGTGGCGATGAACTTGATTTCAGGGTGCTTCGCCGCCATTGCAGATAGCTCTTTGTCGTAGCCGAACTCGTCCTTGTAGCTGGCGCCCTCAAGCACGAAAAAGCGGTGGCCGGGCTTTGGGTCCCGCAGGTAGGTGCGCAAGATGCTGACATACGGCACGACTCCTGTGACAGTGGCAACCATGACATGGTCCTTGAACTGCGGCTGCAGGACGAAGAGGCCCTTGGGCCTTGGGCGCAAAGTCACCTCCGCGCCAGCTTTCAACTCGTGCAGCAGCGGCGTCAGGTTGCCGTCCGGCAGCGGGACGAGCTCGATGAAGAGCTCGATTTCAGGCTCCAGCGGCGACGAAACGATTGAGTATGGCCGCTCGATGCCTCCCGAGCCTATCGTGCAGTATTGGCCGGGCGTAAAGGTGAACGGCTCGGCAGGCTTCAGCCAGATTTTCCACAGCTCGTGAGAAATGTCTATGCGATTTGTAATCTTTGCGGTGGTGAACTTGCCTTTGATCTGCTGTGGCTGAGCGGTCGTCATCTTGCCTCCCGGTGTCGCCGTTGCTGAGGTGCCCAAACTGAGGAATGGTACTACTCGCCAGGCAACCGCCGGAGCGTAACGTCCCCCGGAATGGGCATCATGCGGTGCTAATATCTGCCAGCGGCCAGAAAAGGGCTGCACCTCGAACTCAGCCCGATCTTGTCTCTACCTATGAGAAGCGCCAAGGCGTTGTTGGACGCACAAGGTGACCGCTGCGTCGCCAGGAAGAGGTGACCCCAATGGCAGGACCCGGTCCAGGAGTCGCATACAGCATCACGGTCCGCTGCGAGTACCCGGACACACCGGGCATGTTGGCTAAAGTTTCCGCGGCCATCGGCAAAGCAGGGGGCGACGTATCGGCTGTGGACGTCGTCTCGAAGTCCGGCGGCGTGATGGTCCGTGACTTCACGGTCAACACGTCTGGGCTGGAGCACGGCGAGAAAATCGTCGAGGCGGTCAAGAAGGTCCTGAAGCTCAAGGTCCGGTCGGTGTCCGACCCGACGTTCCTCCTGCACCTCGGCGGCAAGATCGAGATGAAGAGCCAGGTGCCGGTCAACAACCGTGACGATATGTCGAAGGCGTACACGCCGGGCGTGGGCCGCGTCTGTATGGCCATCCATGACAACCCGGAAGCGGTGTGGACCCTGACAGGGAAGGGGCACACGGTGGCCGTCGTTTCAGACGGTACAGCCGTGTTGGGCCTCGGCGACATTGGGCCAGAAGCAGCGATGCCTGTCATGGAAGGCAAAGCGCTCCTCTTCAAGGAATTCGGCGGAGTTGACGCCTGGCCAATCTGCCTGCGCACCAAGGACGTGGATGAGATCGTCGGCATAGTCAAAGCCATCGCGCCAGGGTTCGGCGGGATCAACCTGGAAGACATCGCCGCGCCCCGCTGCTTCGACATCGAGCAGCGTTTGCGTGCAGAACTGGACATCCCGGTGTTCCACGACGACCAGCACGGGACCTCGGTGGTGGTGCTTGCCGGCCTGATCAATGCCCTGAAGATCGTCAAGAAGAAGCCGAAGGACCTCAAAGTCATCGTCGTCGGCGTGGGCGCCGCTGGCACCGCCTGCGTGAACATGCTCAAGAATTTCGGCGTGAAGGAGGTCATTGGGTTTGACCGTCAGGGCGCGCTATCACGCAAGCGGGACTACAGTGACAACAAGTGGAAGAAGCTGTTCGCGGCCACCACCAACCCGTCGAACTTCTCAGGGTCGCTGCCGGATGCGCTAAAGGGCGCGGACTTCTTGCTTGGCCTGGCCGGGCCCGGACTGATAACGAAGGAAATGGTGGCGCGCATGAGTTCAGATGCCATAGTGTTCGCGCTATCGAACCCCAACCCTGAGATATTTCCCGAGGACGTGCCGGCCAACGTACGCATCATGGCAACCGGGCGCACCGACTATCCCAACCAGATCAACAACTCGCTCTGCTTCCCCGGGTTGTTCCGCGGCGTACTTGACGTGCGGGCGAGCCAGATCAACGACGAAATGAAGCTGGCTGCCGCCCATGCCATCGCAGAGGTCATACCGGAGCGGCAGCTGAGCGAGGACTTCATCATCCCCAGCGTGTTCGACTCAGCGATCGCCCGAAACGTGGCGCGCGATGTGGCGAAGGCGGCGCAGGAAACAGGCGTGGCTCGCAGGCGCAGCCGCCGTGGAGAGCACGTCTACGCCGCGTTCAGGACGCGGTGACTAAATCCCTCTCCCGGCGGGTGGGGGCGAGAGCTTGCTCCGGCGAGGTCGTGCTGTGTCCAAATCGGTTGTCCCCTCTACTGAAGAGAGAGGGTGCGGGTGGGGGCGAGCGTGAAGCCTGCTCTGTCTGATGCCGTTGTTGTAGGCGGGGGCATCGTTGGCTGCGCTGCAGCCTATTACCTGGCCCGCGACGGAGCGAAAGTCACGCTCTTTGAGAAGGATTCCGTAGCAGGTCATGCATCCGGGTTTGCCTTCGGCGGCATCCTGACCCGTGGCGGCGCGGGCGAAGGACACCCCCTGAATGGCCTGGCGCTTGCTGCCGACCGCGCACATGGCGAGCTTGGGCAGTCGCTGGCCGAGGACTCGGGCGTGGACCCGCAGTACCAGCACAAAGCCGCCGTGTTCCTGGCGATGTCTGAGCCGGAGGCGGAGTCAGCAAAGCGTGCGTACCGCGACTACCTGCGCCAGCGGACGCACGCCACGGATTTGAGGTGGCTCGGTCGTAGCGAGCTGAGCCACATCGAGGCGCGCATCGGGCCCTCGGTTGTGGGTGGCCTATACCAGGGCGACGCACTGGAAGTCGAACCTTACAAACTGACACTCGGCCTGTGGCAGGCCGCCGAGAGGCGCGGCGCGAAGCTCGTCAACCGCGCGGTGACAGGCCTGACACGTAGCGGCAGCCGTGTGACAGGCGTGCAGGCGGGGGCGGAGAAGTTCGCCGCTGGCTCGGTCATCGTAGCGGCAGGGCCGTGGTCTGGCGAGGCCGGGAAGTGGCTCGGCATAGACATCCCCGTCGGCCCGCTCAAGGGGCAGATACTGCGCCTCCAGGCGCCGGGGCCGCCAATGGAGGTGTCGTTCTGGTGGGGCGGCGACTATGCATCGTCGAAGCCTGACGGCCAGCTGTGGGTGGGCACGACCGAGGAGCATGTGGGTTTCAATGAGTCGCCTACTGCCGGGGCGCGCGACAAAATTACGGACTCCGCTGTGCGGGCCCTGCCGTTCCTGCGCGATGCGCATCTTGTCAAGCAGACGGCCTGCCTGAGGCCGCTGACGGCGGACCGGCTGCCCATCGTCAGCACCGTGCCGGGCGTTGACGGGGCAGTGGTCGCTACCGGCGCTGGTCGCAATGGCATCGAGCTTGGGCCTGCGATGGGGCTCGCCGCGGCGCACCTAGCCCTGGGCCGCAAGCCCGCCTTCGACATCTCCCGGCTGGCGCTCGACCGCTTCTACCTGCCGCCTGGGCCTTCGATGTAACTCCAAATTTCCTTACCGGCTCAACGACCGTTGGATTGATTGTGGAAAATACTAGTTCCTGAGAAGAGCAGGCACAGAGTCTATCGTCCGGTGCATGCCGGACCCGCGGTACTCGCCCGTGCGAGCATCAACAGCCACGGTAATAGCTTCAAAGACCTCTGGCTGAAAAGGCCGCCCTGGGGTTCCTGAATCGCCGCCTGGCAAGTTACTGACGCCCCGGCCTTCTATCGCAAACACCCACACCTGCAATGAAGGGTCGAGCCCAAAATTCCAGCCATCCGGACCGATACGAACGCCATCCAGGGCCAAGTATTCCTCGAGGGAGATTAGCTTTGCCGTGTCCCTCGTCGGCTTTCCGGTCATCCCAGCCCATTGAGCCAATTCAATGGCGCGTGAGCGCGCCTGCATCTCTGACATAAATACGGCTTCCTGGGCTGAAACGACGGTTGCCGAATGTGGAGGAGTGTTCATTATTATGGCGGACGTTATCGCGATACCTATCACTGTGGCTGCCACTAGCCCGCTCACTACGGTAACTTTCTTGTTCATGATTGTGACCTGCCCCCCGAGCTGGGCCAATCATAACGAGAGACCGGCCGAGGCTGCGAACTGTTCCGGGCTGAGGTTTCCAAGCGAGCTGTGGGGCCGCGCCCGGTTGTAGTCTTGCCGCCACTGC
>Ga0187893_10000600_pt1 | contig 92048 bp, 89 predicted proteins | sample MA1701074metaG_FD_139574 | JGI IMG/M metagenome (GOLD analysis project Ga0187893, IMG submission 139574) | White microbial mat communities from a basaltic lava cave in the Kipuka Kanohina Cave System on the Island of Hawaii, USA - MA170107-4 metaG ... | reverse complement strand
GTGGCAGCAGAGATGAAAAGCCGCCGTGAAGATCTATCGATATGAGAACCGAACCCCAAGATGTGGCTGCTATCGCCATAGGTTAATGTTTCAACGGTAGTTTTTCAGTGAGAACTAGTTAATGGCCGAAGGTAGTCAACAAGGATTGTTTGCTTGAAAATTGCCGACCTCTACGCTCGGCCAGAGCTGACCCTCTCGGTTGAGTTTTTTCCTCCAAAGACAGAAAAAGGCGAGGAAAACCTCTTCAGCGAAATAGAGATCATTCAGCAGTTGCATCCCGCCTTTTGTTCTGTGACTTATGGGGCTGGCGGAAGCACGCGCGAAAAAACCGTCGACCTGGTGGATCGTATCCATCGGCAGTGCGGCCTGGAAATGATGTGCCACCTAACCGTCGTGGGACAATCCAAGGAGGAGGCGCGCGCTGTGCTGAAAATCCTGCAACAAAAGGGCATTGAAAATCTGCTTGCCCTCGGGGGAGACCCGCCGGCGGGCGCGGCGGATTGGCAACCCCATCCCGATGGTTTCCATCACGCTGTGGAACTGGTGCGGGAAGCGGTCGCTTGCGGTGGATTTTCCGTGGCCGTGGCCGGCTTTCCGGAAGTTCACCCGCGAGCGGAGAATAGAACCTCGGATTTGGCGCACCTGAGGGAAAAAGTCGATGCGGGGGCGGTGGCGATCATCACGCAGCTGTTTTTCGACAACGAGGATTACTATCGTTTTGTCGACGATTTGCGGAAACTGGGTGTAACGGTTCCCATCGTGCCGGGTATACTGCCTATACTGTCGGTGGCGCAGGTGCGGCGCTTTACCGCGCTTTGCTGCTCCAAGATTCCGCCCGCGCTGGAGCGCGAATTCGCCAGAGTCGAGAGCGACGATGAAGCGGCCGTCGAATTCGGGATTGAATATGCCACCCGGCAATGTGACGGGTTGATCGCCTATGGCGTGTCGGGTCTTCACTTCTACTCCCTCAACAAATCCCGTTCCGTTCAGGCGATTTGGAAAAATCTTAACCTCTGAATTGGGATCATCTACACCGCTTCGTTGAAATCGGTCGACGCGGATAGTATGGTCGCCGAGACGAAAAAAAATGGCAGACGACAAACAGATTTTGACTGAAGACGGCGGCGAGCAGATTGAAGTACGGCGGCAAAAACTGGCCAAGTTGAAACAGGACGGATATGCTGCCTATCCCAACGACTTTAAACCGACTCACGCCTCTTTGGAGGTGGCGAGCCGTTTCGGCGCATTGAGCGATACGGCATTAGGGGAAGTAAGTTCGGAGGTGCGTCTCGCAGGTCGGATCATGGGTATCCGATCGTTCGGCAAGGCCTCTTTTTTTCACCTTCAAGATCGCGGCGGACGGCTGCAAGTCTACGCCCGACAGGACCGGCTGGGGGAGGAAGGGTATAGGCTGTTTCAGGCGTTGGATGTGGGCGACATCGTGGGCGTTTGGGGTCATTTGTTTCGCACGAAAACCAAAGAGCTGACCCTGGAAGCCCGGGGGCTGCGTTTGTTGACCAAATGTTTGCGTCCGTTGCCGGAAAAATGGCACGGTTTGGCGGATGTGGAGGCGCGTTATCGCCAACGCTACGTCGACTTGATGGTGAACCCGGAGGTACGAGAGGTTTTCGTAAAACGCTCCCGCATCATCCGACTGCTGCGCCGCTTTTTTGAAGATCGCGGTTTCCTCGAAGTTGAAACTCCCATGATGCAGATCATTGCCGGAGGAGCCGCCGCCCGCCCGTTTGTCACGCACCACAACACGCTGGATTTGGAACTTCATCTGAGAGTGGCGCCGGAACTTTTCTTGAAACGGTTATTGGTGGGTGGTTTCGAGAAAGTCTTCGAACTGAATCGCAGCTTTCGCAACGAAGGCATTTCCGTGCGCCACAATCCCGAGTTCACCATGGTCGAGTTCTATCAGGCTTACGCGACATTCGAAGATCTGATGACGCTCACCGAAGAGCTCTTTGTTTCGGTGGCACGCGACCTCATGGGTTCTGTCACCGTGTCCAGTGAAGGCCATGTCGTCGATCTAACACCGCCTTGGCGGCGGCTTACGCTGCGCGGGGCGATCGCCTTGCACGGCGGCGTCGACGAAGCCGCTATAAGCACGATGGAAGGGTTACAAAGCTTTGCGCGGCAGAAAGGTTTGCCCATCGATGGCGCCACCGCTTATGGCAATCTTCTGGTAGAAGTGTTCGAGGCAGTGGCGGAGTCGCAGCTCATACAGCCGACTTTTACCACCGGTTATCCCATCGAGGTTTCCCCCCTGGCGCGGAAAAACGATCAGAACCCGGCCATCGTGGACCGTTTCGAGCTCTACATCGGAGGACGAGAATTGGCGAATGCCTTTTCCGAACTCAATGACCCGGCGGACCAAAAGCACCGATTTCTCCAACAAATGACGGCCAAAATCGCCGGCGATGAAACCGCCAACCCCATCGATGACGATTACGTGCGGGCCTTGGAGTATGGCATGCCCCCGGCCGCCGGAGAGGGGATAGGGATCGACAGGCTTATCATGTTTTTCACCGACTCGCCTTCCATCAGGGACGTTATCCTGTTTCCCTTGTTGCGCCCGCAGCGTTAGCAGTGCTCGATGAAATACGAATTGTTTATCGGGCTCAGGTATCTGCGGGCGCGTCGTCGCGAGACCTTTATTTCACTGATCACGGTCATATCGGTTGTCGGTGTCATGATCGGCGTGATGACCCTTAATGTCGTTATGGCGGTTATGACCGGCTTTGAAGAAACCCTACGGGACCGCCTCCTCGGCATCAATGCTCATGTAGTCTTGGTTAAATCCGGCGATCCATTGAGCGATTACGAAAATCTGGTGGCGCAGACCTCTAAAGAAAAAGGAGTAGTGGCCGCATCCCCCACGATCTACGGACAGGCGATGCTGACCTCGGGGCCACGGGTTTCCGGAGTCGTCATTCGCGGCATCGATCCCGATCGAATCAACGGCGTGGTGGATATTCAGCGCTTCATCCGCGACGGCGCTCTGCAAAGCCTCAAGAAAGCTCATCCCATTCAGGTGGGCGACCGCACAGTGCTGCTCCCTGGAGTGATCCTCGGGGTTCGTCTGGCCAATCAGCTCGGCGTTTTTGTGGGCACTCCGATACAGGTAGTCTCGCCACTGGGAAGCCCCACCGCCATCGGCGTTATACCGAAGGTGAAGCGCTTCGTCGTCGTCGGGCTTTTCGATTCCGGCATGAGCGAGATCGATTCCACGTTGGTTTATATGAACCTGAGCGACGGGCAGAAATTTTTTGACCTTCCAGATGCGGTGACCCATGTCGAAATTCGAGTTCAGGATGTCTATCAAGCGCAGCGGGTCGCTCATGAAATTCAGCGAAAGCTGGGATTTCCCTACTTAACCGAGGATTGGTCACGCCTGTGGCCTAACCTTTTTTCCGCCTTGAAATTGGAAAAAACCGTTTACTTCCTGGTTTTGTTGCTCATGGTTCTTATTGGTGCGTTCAATATCGTGTCGACCCTGATCATGGTGGTTATGGAAAAGCGGAAAGATATCGCCATACTGCAGTCCATGGGTGCCAGCCGCGACAGCATTCGAAAAATATTTTTGATCAAGGGTTGCATCATTGGCGTGGTGGGTACGACCCTGGGGGTGCTTTTTGGTTTGGTTATTTGTCTGCTCATCGAGAAGTATCAATTTATCGAACTTCCCAAAGATGTATTCCTGATATCGACGGTTCCGGTCCGGATCTACATAAGCAATTTTCTGATCGTCGGTTTCGCCTCCCTTTTCGTTTGCTTGATGGCCAGCATTTACCCGGCGCGCCAGGCGGCGAAATTGGATCCCGTTGAGATCATCCGCTATGAGTAACCTGATTGCCGTCACCGATTTGCATAAGTCGTTCATCGAGGGCGGTGAGACGATTGAGGTTTTGTGCGGGTTGAGTTTTACGATGGAGGAGGGCGAGCGAATAGCTGTCACAGGCGAATCAGGGGTGGGAAAGAGCACCTTGCTCCATATTCTCGGGACCCTCGACCGTCCGACAAAGGGGCGCATTTTGTATCAGGGAGCGGAGCTTCCCATGGGCGACGAAACGGCACTGGCGCGGTTTCGCAATGAGGAAATCGGCTTCGTTTTTCAGTTCCATTATCTCTTGCCTGATTTCTCTGCTTTGGAAAATGTCATGATCCCAGCGTTGATTCGGGGACAAGAGGAAAAGCGCGCCAGGGAAGAGGCGAAGCGCCTACTGGAATTGGTTGGTTTGAAAGAGCGCATGAGTCACCGGCCCGGCAAATTATCAGGAGGCGAGCAGCAGCGCGTGGCGGTGGCGCGCTCGGTAATTCTTCAGCCAAAGCTCATTCTCGCCGACGAGCCCACGGGCTCTTTAGACTTGCGAATTGGAGAAGAGGTGCAAGATTTGCTTTTTCGGCTCAATGAAACAAATGGCATCGCCTTGATTGTCGCAACCCATAATCGAGAGTTGGCCAACCGCATCGGGCGGCGCGTGGAACTCAAGGCCGGAACGCTAATGCCCGGATAAAGTTGACCCTTTTGATTTACCTGAGCGAGTGCGGCTGCTCAACGGCAAATGAGCGCCGCAACGGGGGGTGCCGCCAAGCAAATGCCCGTGTCGGCGGCAGTAATTTGGGGTTTACAAAAGATGTTGAATTTGTTAGTAAATTAAAAACGAAATAGGTTTTTGGCCGTTCCTTTAAACCATCACCGATATGCCCAAGACACGATTGTCAGGCTCCGTCCTCTTTTTAGTTCTACTTTTGGCGTTGCTCCTCGGTAGGGGTCAATTCGATACCGGACACGCGCAAGAGAATCTTATAATTAAAAACATAAAAATTAGCGGCAATGTACGAGTCGAAGAAGATGGCATTCGGTTGCATGTCAAGAGTCGCCCGGGAGAAAACTTTAACCCCGCAACCGTGGAGCAGGACGTCAAGTCGATTTACCGAATGGGATTTTTCGACGATGTCAAAGTGGAGCTATCACCGAGCGGGGAATTGACCTACGCGGTTAAGGAAAAACCCTACGTTCGAGAAGTCAAAATTCAGGGCAACTCCAAAATGGCGCGGGACAAGATCGAAACCGCATTGGGTGTTTCACAGCGGACCATATTAGACCGCGCAAAAGTAGCCGAAGGGATCGAAAAAATTCGTAAATTATACAGCGAGCAGGGATATGTCCATGTCCAGGTAGACCACGTGGTTTCCTTAGAAACCAATAACCAGGCCATCGTTTTGATCGATATCGTCGAAGGCAACCGACTTTTGATCAAGAGAATTACTTTCGATGGAAACAAGGCCTTCAAGAGCAGCGAACTGGCCGGATTGATGGCAACCAAAGAGGAATGGATTTTCTCCTTCATCACGAACCGCGGAGTGCTTGACCGGGATATTCTGACGAATGACGTTGCGATACTCACCAACCACTACTACGACCATGGTTACATCGATCTTAAAATCGATGACCCCAGGGTCTTGAGGGGGAGGGAGGGGTTGGAAATCTTCATAAGAATCGACGAGGGCCAGCAGTATCGGGTCGGTAAGGTGGAAGTCGGCGGCGACTTGATTCAAGAGGGACGGGAGATGTTGAAACGAGTCACGCTGACGACGGGGCAGATTTTTAGGGGAAGTCGGTTGCGTGAGGATATTAGCTCCTTGACGGAAATTTACACGAACAAAGGATTTGCTTTCGCGTCAGTGGATCCGGTGACCAAGGTAAATGCAGCCGATAAGAATGTCGATGTGGCGCTCGTCATTCGCAAGGGTCCGCCGGTCTATTTCAACCGTGTTTTGGTTGCTGGCAACACCAAGACTCGCGATAATGTCGTACGGCGAGAATTGCTTGCGTCCGAGCAAGAGCTTTACTCGGGTACCAAAATCACTCAGAGCCGCAACGCCTTGCAGCGAACGGGCTATTTTGAGGACGTGCAACTCACCACAAAGAAAACCGATCAGCCCGATACCGTTGATTTGTTGGTTGACATTAAAGAAGGCTCCACGGGACATTTTACCATTGGAGCCGGTTACAGCAGCGGCGATGGTTTTCTTTTTAACGCAGGAATTTCGGAGAAGAACTTTCGCGGTCGCGGGCAGGGGATACTCGGGTCGTTTAGCCTGGGTACGAGCCGTCAGGATTTTGTTCTCAGTTTTACCGATCCTTATTTTCGCGATTCGTCCTATTCTTTGGGGTTCGATGCCTTCAATACCATGCAAGAGTTTTCCGATTTCGACGAAAGAAAATTGGGTGTCGCAGTGCGCACCAGTTATCCGTTAAACAGGGTGAATTTTCCCTTTTTCGGTTCCCCCAAGAAGGCTTCGCACATCGGCACGGACGAGTTGGCCGCGGCGCCGCCGATTACGGCATGGGATTATTTGCGCGGTACGATGGCCTACGAATTTACAAGGGAGAAAATTTCAAACATCGATGCGTCGGCTCCTTCTTCCATCCAGGATGAAAAAGGCACCTCTTTGACCAGCGCAGTAACGCCTGGGTTGACCTATGACAGTCGCGATCATTTTTTCAACCCGACGGAGGGGAGCAAGTCGACCTTTGCGGTGAAAATGGCGGGATTGGGGGGAGACAACCATTTCATCAAATCGGATTTATCGGCGAGGTGGTATTATCCGTTGCTGAAAGATCCCAAGTGGGGCGGAGCCTATGTTTTGTCTCTGGGGGGAACCTTGGGGTATGGTTTTACCTACGCTGATCGCGTCAACGGCCAGGACAATTTGCCTCTGTTCGAGAGATATTTTACCGGAGGACTGAATTCGGTTCGCGGCTTTGCAGAGCGCAGTCTCGGCCCCAAAGAGGGCGATGACGTAGTCGGTGGCGACAAATTGTTTGTGACGAACACCGAGCTGCATTTTCCAATCCTGGAGAAATTCGGCCTGCGCGGCCTTTTGTTCTTCGATATGGGGCAGGCGTTCCTGGAATCCGATAAGATAAGCTTCGCCGACTTAAGAAGATCGGTAGGATTTGGCGCCCGTTGGATGTCGCCCTTTGGTCCGCTCCGTGTCGAGTTAGGATTCCCTCTCAACAAACAATCGGGTGATGAAACTTCCGTGTTCGGCTTTTCAATCGGCGCTCAGTGACAGATCAATTTCCATCTCATTTATAGAAAATTGCGGTTTGTGGAGGTCCATGTGACTTATTGGTTGTTGGCATTTTCTTTTTTATTGCTCCCGGTTTCTGCCTGGGCGCAAGATAGGGTGAAAATCGGATTTATCGACGTGCAGCGGGCCATCTCAGAGTCGGCGCCGGGAAAACGGACCAGGGAGAGGTTTCAAGCCCAAGTGAAAAAAGCCGAGGCGGACCTGTTTAAGGAAAAACAAGATTTGGAGCGATCCAAGAGCGAATTGGACAAAAAAGGTCCGCTACTCAAGGAGGACGAGCGCAGAAATCTGGAAAGCGATTTGCAGCGTCGGTTCGTTAATTATCAGCGCCACATGCAAGATCAGCAGCAGGAGCTGCGCCAAAAAGAAAGCGAGATGACCTCGGATCTGCTCAAGGAATTGGAGAAAATTGTCAATGAGGTGGGCAAGGCGGACAAATTTACATTGATATTGGAGCGCTCGAATATTCTGTACAGCGACCAAGGGATTGATATCACCAATCGAGTCATTGAAGTTTACAACAGTCGAATGAAAAAATAAGTGACCACGATAGCCAAATCGCTTTTCGAAATCGCGCAACATGTAAGCGGAAAGGTAATTGGGGACGGCCGGGTCGTTATTCGCAAAGTCGCCCCAATTGAAGAAGCAGGAACGGGCGACATCACTTTTTTGGCCAATCCCCGCTTCCGTCGATTTTTAAGCGATTGTAGAGCAACGGCGATCATTGTGGGTCCCGGGATAGTTAAGGATGCGCCAGACAGGGCCGGGCAAGGGTATCTGGAGGTGGCGCATCCGTACCTCGCCTTTGCCCAAGTTCTTCAACTTTTTGTTCCCTCCGCTCGACTCAACCGACAGATAAGTCCCCTGGCGCATGTCGATGCTAGCGCAACCGTGGAGACCGATGTCACCGTGTTTCCCCATGTTTATATCGGCGAAAGAGCTAAGGTCGGTAGGGGAACGGCGCTTTATCCCGGCGTTTTTTTGGATCGGGAAACCTGGGTGGGGGAGGATTGCGTGCTTCATGCCAACGTCGTAGTTCGGGAAGGGTGTCGCTTGGGAAATCGTGTAATACTTCACGCGGGAGTCGTAATTGGGAGCGATGGTTTCGGCTATGCCGGCGAGGGTGACCACCGCCTAAAAATTCCTCAGGTGGGGTCTGTGGTGGTGGAAGATGACGTCGAGATTGGCGCCAATACCACGGTTGACAGGGCGACCCTGGGCCGCACGGTCATCGGCCGCGGCACAAAAATAGACAACCTGGTCCAGATCGCTCACAACGTGATCATTGGGGAAAACTCGATCATCGCGGCGCAGGCTGGAATTGCCGGTTCGACGCGCATCGGCAAGGATGTGACGCTGGCGGGGCAAGCGGGTGTAATCAACCATGTGACCATCGGTGACGGCGCAAAAATTGGTCCACAGGCGGGTGTCGTGCAGTCGGTGGCGCCGGGAGCGGTGCTTTCCAGCGCTCTTTCGGCGGCGCCGCACCATCAGTGGTTGAAAGTCATGACCCTTTTGCCTCAATTGCCGAAGCTATGGAGTACGGTGCGAAATTTGGAAAGGAGGATGTCTTCGGTCCGCAAAAGGGGCGAGCGATAATCAAATGCCATGCTCGACATAAAGGAAATTTTTAAGAACCTACCCCATCGATATCCTTTCCTTCTGGTGGACCGGATCGTCGAGATCACCGGCAATGAAAGAATCGTCGGGATAAAAAATGTTTCCATCAACGAACCTTTTTTTCAGGGACATTTTCCCAGTCGTCCCGTAATGCCCGGCGTTCTCATTTGTGAGGCGCTGGCGCAGGTCGGGGCGATATTTGCCCACAACGCGCGCGGGGGAATGGATGGAGAAAAGGTATTTGTGCTCACCGGTCTAGATGACGTCAAATTTAAAAAACCAGTAGAGCCAGGGGACCAGCTGCGCCTGGAGTTGACTTGTTTAAAGCGGCGAGGCTCGTACTGGAAAATGCAGGGAGTGGCTTTGGTTGATGGCAAGGTGGTGGCGCAGGCGGTGATCTCTGCGATGGAAATTTCGATGGAGTGAGGCGCGGCGGGAGGGGATGGGGAATAAATGAACAAAATTCACGAGACGGCCCTGGTGGACTCGCGCGCCGAATTAGACCGGGGAGTGGAGGTGGGTCCCTTTTCAATCGTTGGAGCCGGGGTCAAGATCGGCAAGGGAACCAAGATCCAATCCCACGTGGTGCTGCAAGGGCGGACACAGATAGGAGAGAGCAATCATATTTATTCATTCGCCACCGTTGGTTCCATTCCCCAAGATCTGAAATATAGAGGGGAGCCGAGCGAACTGATCATCGGGGATCATAACACCATAAGGGAATACGCATCGCTCAATCCCGGAACGACGGGGGGCGGCATGGTAACGCGGGTGGGAGATCACAACCTCCTGATGATGTATTGTCATGTGGCTCATGACTGCATTCTCGGCAACCGCAATATCGTGGCCAACGGGGCCACTTTGGGCGGCCATGTCGTTATCGAAGATGAGGTAATCGTCGGCGGCCTGGTCGGCATCCATCAGTTCGTCAAGGTAGGGTGTGGCGCCATTCTCGGAGCGGGCTCTATGGTCTCCAAGGATGTGCCCCCCTTTTGCAATGCCACCGGAGATCGCGCGAGGCTTTGCGGTCTCAATCTAGAAGGACTCAAACGCCGGGGCTACGAAAAAGCCAAAATCGATGCCATTAGAAAAGCGTACCGGATCGTTTTTCAATCGAAACTGAAGACCAGGGACGCTCTGATAAAAGTCCGCCAAGAAGTGCCACCCTCGGCTGAAATCGAAAAGTTTTTGTCCTTTATCGAGAACTCGCAACGCGGGGTCTGTCGGTAGTGCAGATTGTCGGCTTTTGAATCGTCCGCCTTGGACTGTTGTTGCGCATGTGAAGAAAATCGGTTTGATCGCAGGCAATGGTAAATTTCCATTGATTTTCGCCTCGGAAGCGAAGCGTGGAGGCTACAGTGTAGTGGCTGTGGCGCACCGGGGGGAGACACGAGAGGAACTGAATGAGGTGGTGGAAGCGGTCACCTGGATTTATGTCGGACAGTTAGGCAAAGTTATCCGCACCTTTCGCCGGGCGGGAATTAGCGAGGCCGTGATGGCCGGGGGGATTCGCAAGGTTAAATTATTTGTTAACTTTAGGCCGGACTTGCGCGGCGCCAGATTTTTGGCGCGCATGAAGAGTCGAGAGGACGACGCTTTGTTGCGGGGCGTGGCGGACGAGTTGGCCGGGGAAGGCATTAAGATCTTGGAGTCGACAATGTTTTTGTCGCAGCTCATTCCTGAAAATGGGGTATTGACCCGACGGATGCCCAGTCGTGCACAGTGGAAAGATATACGCTTCGGCTTTGGCAAGGCCAAGGAAATTGGCGGACTGGGGATTGGCCAGACGGTGATCGTGAAGGACCAGGTCGTGGTAGCCGTGGAAGCCGTCGAAGGAACCGACGCGGCCATTGAGCGCGCCGGAGAGTTGGCCCGTTCGGGTTGCGTGGTCGTCAAAGTCAGCAAACCTAGTCAAGACCTTAGATTTGATCTTCCAGCTGTCGGTATCGATACCATTCGGATGATGCGTCAAAGCGGCGCCACGGTGTTGGCGGTGGAAGCGGGCAAAACGATTCTTTTGGAAAAAGACGCCCTGTTGGGTGAGGCGGAAGCTTGCGGGATTTCTGTCGTCGCGGTGGATCACTGAGCGGCATATCGAATCATGGATGATGACAAACTCCGTGTTGGGGTCGTCGGGGCGGGCTACGTGGGGAAGTTCCATGCGGAGAAATATGCCGCCTCGGACAAAGCAATGCTCATGGCCGTCGTCGATCTGGACGGAGCGCGGGCCCGTGAGGTCGCGAGCGAACTCGGCACCGAGGCGCTCACGGATTATCGGACATTATTGAATCGCGTTCATTGCGTGAGCATTACAGTGCCAACCCGGGATCACTATCGGGTAGCGCGTGATTGTATGGAAGCCGGACTGGATGTGTTGGTGGAGAAACCGCTGACTGCTCAGCTGGTCGAGGCCGAGGAGCTGGTAAAAATCGCCGAGACCAATGGACGCATTCTGCAGGTCGGTCACTTGGAAAGGTTTAACCCCGCGATTCGCCGGTTGGAAGGGATCATCAACGAACCGAAATTCGTCGAGTGCCATCGTCTCGCGCCTTTTGTCGAACGGGGAACCGATGTCGATGTCGTGCTCGATCTTATGATTCACGATATCGATGTCATCGCTAGTCTGGTGCGATCGCCGGTCCAGAAGGCGGAGGCCGTGGGAGTGGCGGTGCTTACGGACAAGCCGGATATCGCCAATGCGCGCATCACCTTCGCCAATGGATGCATCGCTAACGTAACCGCCAGTCGCGTTTCGCTGAAACGCGAGAGAAAAGTGAGATTTTTTCAATCCAATGCGTATATTTCCATCGATTATGATCAGCGACGAGCGCAGATTTTTTATAAGCCCCCCGGAGGATCCGGCTGGCTCGACATTCAGAGCGAAACCATCGAAATTAAAGAGGGTGATGCGCTTGCAGACGAAATCGACTCGTTTCTTCATTGTGTGCGAACGCGGGCTTTGCCCCTGGTGGGCGGCCGCGAAGGATTAAGGGCGCTGCAGATCGCATCTTTGATCAGCGGCCAGCTCTGAGGCGCGTGGCGGGCGAGTGAAGGAGCACAAAAAAGAAATCATGCTAGTGGTGGGAGAGGCATCAGGCGATGTTCACGGTGCCCAACTGCATAGGGCTATTCGTAAACGGGACTCGCAGGTGAAGATTTACGGAGTCGGGGGAGAAGAATTGCAGCGGACCGATTTCGAAGCGCTTTTCAGCGTAAGCCAACTTACCGGGATGGGGCTGGTGGAATTGGCGGGCAATATAAAACAACTGTGGCAAGCCTATCGGTTGCTACGCCTAACCCTGCGCCAGCGCAGGCCGAACCTTTTGGTTTTGATTGACTTTCCCGAGTTTAATCTTCATCTGGCAAAGCTCGCCAAATCGTTGCATATCCCGGTTCTCTATTATATCAGTCCGCAAATTTGGGCATGGCGTCGTGGTCGTGTGCGCCAGATCGCGCGCTGGGTGGATCAAATGGCAGTGGTATTCCCCTTCGAAGTACCTTTCTATAAACGTTATGGCGTTAAAGTTACTTTTGTCGGGCATCCTTTGCTTGATACGGTTCAGGTTAAGCAAAATCGTGAGAGAGTCTTGGAAAAACTAAATCTCGATCCACGCAAAACTACCGTGGCGCTGCTGCCCGGGAGTCGGCCGAGGGAAGTCGGCTATCATTTGCCGGTGATGTTGGATGCTGCCGTCAGTTTGAGGGAGGAACGAGACATTCAATTTGTCTGTGTGCGGGCGAGCACGGTGGGGCGGGGGGAGATCGAAGCCATTTCTCGCAAAGTCCCTTTAGTGATACCGGTGATCGAGGATGATCGTTATGACGTAGTTAGCGCCGTGGATCTGGTTTGGACCGCCTCGGGTACGGCGACCCTGGAAACGGCGTTGCTGCTGAAACCGATGCTTATAGTTTATCGGCTCTCCTGGTTGACTTATTGGCTTGCCCGTCTCCTGGTGAGGGTCGAGCATATTGGTATGGTCAATCTGGTTGCAGGAGAAAGGGTTGTTCCCGAGTTGGTGCAGTCCGACTTCAAGGCGAAGAAAATTATCCAGGAAAGCCGGATTCTCCTGGACAATCAACAGATTCGCGCGAAAATTATATCTAAATTGACAAACTTGCGAGGGCAACTGGGATCAAGGGGCGCCGCTGAACGCGTGGCAGATATCGCATTTGCCATGTTAGCGTGATGGTGTGAAATAAATTACGTATCGCTCGGGGCGACGCCGAGCCAGGGCCAGAGGGTGCGGCCCGTGTGGAGGAGACCAAGGCGCCTCGCTTTGGTCATAAGCGAATGTCGTATTTGTTTTACAATCTTTTTTTAACCGTCGGATTTTTTATAGCGCTTCCCTTTTTGCCCCTGATATTTTTATCGGGGACGCGGTACCGAGAGGGGATCGCCCAGCGTCTGGGCTTTTATCCGCTCAGTCGTACCCGTTTGGTTGCGGGTACGAGACCGCTCTGGATTCATGCCGCTTCGGTAGGTGAGGTGCGATCTGCCGCGCATTTGGTTCGTGAGTTCAAGCAGCGTTGGCCGTCGCGGAAAATATTGTTAACTACCTTCACCGCTACCGGAAACCGCTTGGCGAGAGAGATCGGCGGCGCCGATTGCGTGTTATTTTTGCCGCTCGATTTCTGGTGGATTGTGAGGCGCGTGTTGGCCAAATTGGATCCCTCCATGCTGATCGTCGTGGAGACCGAGATTTGGCCTAATCTCCTGCGTGAAGCCCATAGGAAAGGCATTCCCACCGTGCTTCTAAGCGGGCGACTGTCCCAAGGCGCATTTAAGCGCTACGCTCGCTGCGCTGGATTTTTCCGCCGCGTGGTCGGTTATTTCACCGTTATGGGAATGCAGTCGGCCGAGGATACTCATCGAATGGTGCAGATGGGGGCTGAGGAGGCGAGGGTCTCAACGGTTGGCAGCCTAAAATATTTTTCCGGTAATGGGCGTGGCCCCGCTTTGGCCATGCGCCCCAATGCCGGGGGAGAAAGTCAAGGCACCTATTTGCTCGTGGTTGGCAGCTCCCACCGTGGCGAGGAGCAAATGCTGCTTGAAGCGTTCCTTTCCTTGCGGGATCGGTTTCCGGATTTACAAATGGTTTTGGCTCCCCGTCATCCCGAGCGTTTTAACGAGGTGGCAAGACTAGTGCAGTCCTTGGGTTTAGGATTTGCAAGAAAGAGCGACAGCAACGGGCGACAAAGTTTCGAGGAGGAAATTATGTTGCTGGATACCATTGGCGATCTGCTGGGGTTTTATGCCATCGCCGATATTGCGTTTGTCGGCGGCAGTTTGGTAGACGCCGGCGGACATAACCTGCTCGAACCGGCCGGTTATAGAAAGCCGATCTTGTTCGGACCGTACACGACAAATTACCGCTCGGTCGCCGCAGCGCTAAAGCGGAAGGGGGCTGGGGTCGAGGTGTCCGGAGTGGAGGACCTCATTCGGGAAATTACCTTTCTTCTGGACGATCCACAAAAAAGGATGCGAATGGGAGACAAGGCCTTCGAGGTGGCGGTGGCCGATCATCAAGTCTTGGAGCGTAACGTCAATCTCGCCGCAAGTTATTTAATATAGCATAGGGTCGGCAACCAAGGTCATCAGTATTGCGTTTCAGCAATCTATGAATTTCTCATGGATCCACGCGGTTTGGGAACGGAAGGGATTTGGCGGTACAGCGCTATGGATGATTTTTATCCCTGCCTCCTGTTTATTTCTTTTCATGGGACAGATTCGCAATGCGCTTTATGCCCGTGGCTGGTTACGAAGCCGTCACCTTGGCAAGCCCGTCGTCAGCATCGGCAACTTGACGGTGGGCGGTACCGGCAAGACGCCAAGCTGTCTATGGTTGGCTCAGGAGCTTGGTAAACGTGGCTTTCGAGTGGGCATTCTCACTCGGGGTTATCGTCGAAAAAGCTCCAAGCCCCTCCTCTTGGAGCCAGGTCAGGGAGGCGGGATGTCTTCGGCCATGGCGGCGCAAGTTGCAGCGGCGGGGGATGAACCCCTTATGATGGCGCGGCTTTACGGTCAAATTGTGGGGGTGGGAAAAAACCGTCATGAAACAGCTCAGGAGATGTTGCGCCGTTTTGAGGTCGATGTGTTTATTCTGGACGACGGTTATCAGCATCGTCAAGTGAAGCGAGACGTGGATCTTTTACTATTAGGTAACGACGCCCAAGGTTGGGTACTGCCATCGGGCCCGTTTCGGGAATCGAGAAAAGGCCTGCGACGAGCCGATTTTTACTTGGTCACGGCGGCAGAACAAGTCTGGAAATCCTTGTTGCCCCTCAATGGCAGTCGTAGCTGTTTTGCGGGGGCTTTAAACGCGGTGAATTTGATCGGCTTCGAGGCCAACCGCTGGAAGGAGCATCCGTTGAGCCTGCTCTACCGCAGCAAGATATTGACGGTTACCGGGGTGGCGAATCCGGCGGGACTGTATCGGATGATTCACGATTGGGACGGAGAAATCGTTGATACCCTGGAATATCCGGATCATCACTTTTACACTGCTCGGGACTGGCAACAAATTAGCCGCATGGCGCGGCAGGTCGATTTGGTTGTGACCACTGAAAAGGATATTTTAAAACTGGTGCAGTTTCCGTTTGCCAAGGACAAGCTGTTGGCGCTACGTGTTGCGATGCAGGTTGACCATGGTGAGGAGTTGCTGCAGGCCGTGGTTGAAAGGATCGACCGAAACGCGGCTGGTGCCAAATCGGCATGATGTTCGCGATTCTCCATGGGTTCAAAGACTGTTACGAGTGTTCTGTTCAACGCAATTTCGATGTGACATACTTAAAAGGCGGTGTAGGCGGGAGTTTTGATCGCCGAGTTTTCCAGTCCCACCGACCACTGCAAAATCCTGACTGTAAGGGAAGGGTCAATTGAAATCGCTGATTACCGGAGTTGCCGGCTTTGTCGGTTCTCATTTGGCGGAAAAGCTGCTGGCGCTGGATCATCAGGTCATCGGCGTCGATAAATTTCTCGACAACTACCCGCGTCCCTTCAAGGAAGGCAATCTTTCGCAATTCGCCAATCATGCAAATTTTAGCTTTGTCGGCGCAGATCTGCTGCGCGCGCCGCTGAGAGAGTTGCTTCATGATGTCTCCTATGTATTCCATTTGGCGGGGCAACCCGGCGTCCGCTCGAGTTGGGGCGAAGAATTTGCCCGCTATACGGAAAATAACATTAGGGTCACGCAAATGCTGTTGGAGGCCGCCAAAGGGCTCAATCTCACTAAGTTCGTCTATGCCTCTACCTCCTCGGTGTATGGCGATACGACCGATTTGCCCATGCGTGAGTCCGGAGAGACCCGGCCCGTTTCTCCTTACGGCGTCAGCAAGCTAGCGGCGGAGCACCTGTGCTATTTGTATTTCAGAGCATTTGGTGTACCGGCGGTCTCCTTGCGTTTTTTTACTGTCTACGGGCCACGGCAACGACCCGATATGTTTTTTCATATTTTCATGCGCGCTTTACAGCACGGCCAAGAGGTGCCGCTCTACGATGACGGCGAGCAGACTCGAGATTTCACTTTTTGTTCTGACATTGTCGATGGCCTATTGGGTGCGGCGTTTTACCCCGGTGCGGGAGAAGTGTTTAACTTGGGAGGCGGCTCGGAAACGAGCCTTTTGCAGGCCATCGACCTCATAGAAAAAATCGCAGGACGAAAAGCCGTACTGAAGCGTTATGATCGCCAAAAAGGAGATGTCCGTCACACCAGCGCGAGCATCGCCAAGGCGAAAGCGAAGCTCGGTTATGCGCCACAGGTGGGTCTGCAAGAAGGGCTGGCGCGCCAGTGGGCGTGGATAGGCAGTATCGCGTCATAAAGTCTGTGGAACTGAGGTTCTTTTTTTCCATCCTTCTATGCGATGAAACTCTCGGATCCGAGGGGAAAGAGAAAAATCCATAAATTATAAAACACGAGGTGCAAAATGGCTGCGTATACAGAAGAAGACGTCGGCAACATCATATTGTTCGAACATGTCAACGTTCAGATTCCCGACCAGCTTTTGGCGACTCTTTTTTACGTGATCGGATTGGGATTGACGCGGGATCCTTATATGAACGTCGGTCTCAACAACATGTGGGTGAATGTCGGCGAGCAGCAGTTTCATTTACCGACACGCAAAGCCCAGGTGATTCCCGGTCACGTGGGTCTGGTCTTGCCGGATCTCGACGGCCTGGAGCAAAAGCTTGCGGGGGTAGAGGCGGGACTCAAAGGCAGCCGATTTGCCTGGGCGAGAAAGGAAGACCACATCGCGGTTACCTGCCCGTGGGGAAATAATTTTCGGTGTTACCGCGCGGGCCAATTCGGCGACATGGCGCTGGGCATTCCGTATGTGGAGTTCTTAGTGGCCCCGGGAGCGGCAAAGGCGATTACCGGCTTCTATCGTGAAGTATTCGGGGCGCCGTCGGCCGTAGAGCCTGCTACCAACGGTGCCATAGGACGGGTGATGATCGGACGCAACCAATCGCTGGTGTTCCGCGAGAGCCGGGAGAGTCTGACGCCCTATGATGGTCATCATATCGCTATCTATGTAGGCCAATTTTCCCGTCCCTTCCACTGGCTAAACGAACGTCAGTTGATTACCGAAGAAGTGCGCAACCATCAATTTCGCTTCAAGGACATCGTAGATCCCGATCAGGGTAGCGCGGTCTTTGCTTTGGAGCACGAAGTGCGCAGCCTGCACCATCCCATGTTCCATCGCCCCTTTGTCAACCGCGATGCCGGGCAAACGCAGGCAGGGTACAAGCCCGGTCGAGACGCGTTTGTGACCTTGCGGGGATAGCGCAAGAGTTTGATCATTGGCCGGCTATCCAGTAGAGTAATTAGACGGTCCATCGGCCCAATGCGGGCGGCTTGAGACCCTTGACGCACCGGCCTAAAAACTCACGAGGAGCTAATTCGCATGGCTATCAGTAAGGAGTTGCTAGATATTTTAGCCTGCCCCAAGTGCAAAGGCGACATTCAACTAAACCCGGCGGGTGATGGCTTGATTTGCAATGCATGCCGCCTCATGTATCCCATCAAAGACGATATTCCGGTCATGTTGATCGACGAGGCCATTCGCTTGTAGTCAATGGATTCAAAGCAATGGCAGCGAGTCTTAGTTCTGCAGACCAGTTTTCTCGGCGATACGGTACTGACGCTGCCCCTTCTAATTGAAATCAGGCGCCGCCTCCCCGCCGCTTACCTGGGGGTCTTGTGTAGCCCCTTGGGACGGGAGCTTTTGGCGCATGTTCCCGCCATCGACGAAATCATCATTGACGACAAACGGGGAATGCATAAGGGTTGGCGCGGCATGTGGCGGATCGCCATGGTGCTCAAGCAAAAAGCCTTCACCGTGGCTTTGACCCCTCATAAGTCCCTTCGCAGCGCTCTGCTTCTCACCCTGGCGCGCATACCTCACCGTGTCGGGTTTTGCCAGAGCAAAGGCGGGTTTCTGTTTCATCAGCGCGTAAATCGCGACTCGCAGCGCCATGACGTGGAGAGGAATCTCTCCCTTCTCGAGGTCTTGGGCGTCAAACCGGAAGATTGCGACCGCGAGCTTCGATTAACGGTAAGTTCACCAATCCGAGAATCCGTAACGGAACGGTTGCGTACTTTTGGCGCCCATCCGGAGAAAACAATCGTCGCGGTGAACCCCGGTTCCGTTTGGCCGACCAAAAGGTGGCTGCCCGAGGGGTTCGCCGAGGTTATCAAACTCATCAAGCTGCAATACGACTGTGAAGTGTGGCTTATAGGCGGCCCCGAGGATGCGGACGTGGTTGCCAAAATCCAAAAACTCTGCGGCGACGCGGCCATAAACTTGGCGGGAAAATTGACTCTCGCGGAACTCCCTGCGGCCCTGGGACTATGCTGTGTGCTTATTACCAACGATAGCGGCCCGATGCACATTGCGGTGGCCTGTAGTTTGCCCACCGTCGCTGTTTTTTGTGCGACGACCCCCGAGCTTGGCTTTTACCCGTACTCGGACCGATCGGTGGTAATTGAGAAAAGTCTTCCCTGCCGCCCTTGCAGCTCTCACGGTGGCTTGCGTTGTCCTTTGGGGACGGAGGCGTGTATTCGCCTGGTTGAGCCGCAACATGTGTTCCGCGCGGTGGAGGGGTTGCTGGCGCGATCGCAACAATTCCATAACCCGGTTCCATCCGGTTACAATCCGGCGCGGCTCACGCTTTAAAAGGGGGGACACGCGCCTTCAGAGTCTTGTATTTGTGGCTCCGGTAAAATTAAATAAGCCGGATGCTATCAATGGGTTGCGTAGAAGTGCGCGGCTGTCATCAATTTGCCCGCGTGCGGATTCCGACAGGGCACGCGCAAATCTGTGATTGTGGAAGTTCCAATGATTCAACGAGTCGCTCTTTGGATAGGTAATGATAAACGCTGTCTCAAATGATGATCGGATCTGGGGGGTGATTCCCGTTGGTTTTGAGAGGATCGTAGACCCGCAGGGCAATAGGCTCCTGGTGCGACAAGACATCAAAACCGCCCTTACCATCGACGTCTGCCGACCAGTAAGGGGAGGCGATGACAACGTAAAATACCGTGGTCGAGAAAATCTAAAGTCGCTGCGGCTGCATGGCGGTGCAACGGCGCTTATTCGGGTATATCGCCATGGAGGGCTTTTTCGCCATCTCAGCGGCGGATTTTTTTTTACTTGGCCGCCCCGACCATTTCGTGAATTGACGGTAACGGAAGAATTACGGCGACGGGGTTTTCCCACCGTGGAGGTTTATGGCGCTTGTATCGAGCGAATTTGGGGACCTTTTTACCGCGGGTGGATTGTTACGCGAGAACTGGAAGGGGCCCGAGATCTTTGGGCGGCATTGGAAAGCGGATGGGTTGTAGGGGTAGGGATCGAAAAGGTCCTGGCCACAGTCGCGGCGACGGTGCGCGCCTTGCATAGCCAAGGGGTATATCATCGCGACTTGAATTTGAAAAACATTCTAGTGCGTCAGGAGTCAGATGGAGTTAAGGGGTATATCATTGATTTCGACAAAGCGGTGCTGATGCTGGGGCATGTGCCTGCGCAACTGGCAAAAAAAAATCTCGGCCGGCTATTAAGATCGGTACGTAAGCTAGATCCGCAAAGAAAATATTTGACATCCGCCAATTGGAAATCTTTCGTCGATTGTTATCAAAAAGGTGAGCCGGGTGCGGTTTGACGCAAAACGGATTTTAATTATTCTGCATGGCTCTATCGGCGATGTCACACGGGCATTGCCGCTAGTGGCGCTTTTGCGCCGCAGCTATCCAACGGCCACTTTGGCTTGGGCGGTGGAGCGCCCGGCGCACCCTTTGGTGGAGCATTACCCGGGTCTCAATGAAGTCATCTTATTCGACAGGCGACGATGGTGGTGGGACCTTGCTCCATTTCTGCTTAAAATTCGAGCTCGCCGTTTCGATTTAGTGTTGGATCTACAGCGCCATTTCAAGAGCGGCATGATCAGTTTATTTTCTGGCGCGCCTCATCGAGTCGGCTTCAATCGATTAGACACAAAGGAGTTGAACTGGTTGTTTAATAATCATTTTATCCCACCCGTGGGAGAAGGCATTTCGAAGCTCGCCCATTACCTCAAATTCGTCGAATATCTCGGAATTGATCCCGGCCCTATTGCGTGGCAGATGGAATTGACGCAGGAAGAGCAAAACACAGTCGATCGTCACCTCGCCGGCACTAGGAGCGCCTTCGCTGTGTTGTTTGTCGGCGCCCGCTGGCAAAGCAAACAGTGGTTTCCAACGCAAATCGCGGAATGCGCGCGCTTGCTTCAAGAGCGGTATCGTCTCGCGGTGGTTTTTTTAGGCGGCCAGGAAGACGATGCGTTGGCCCACGAAAGCGAGAAACAAAGCAATCTTCGAGTCACTAATCTCGTCGGTCGCACTTCACTCCGCGAGGCGATGGGAATCGTGGCCCGAGCAAAAGTCGCGGTCGGGCCCGACACGGGTCTCATGCATATCGCGGCGGCTGTCGGGACACCCGTTGTCTCGCTCTGGGGCGCCACTAGTCCGGAGCGCGCCGGGCCGCATGGCTTTATGGATTTAATCGTACAGGGTCAAGCTCCTTGTGCCCCTTGCTATTTTAGGCGATGCCGTATCGGGCGCATATGCATGCAGTCAATCCATGTACAGGATGTTGCTGCCAAAATTGACCTAGCCTTATCCCAAGGAAGCAGCGAGAGGTTTCTTCATGACGGCAGTGCGTGAACCGGGATGCTTTCGTGACGGAAAATGGCGTCTTATCGTTGTTTCGGATATATGGAGTCCGCAGCTTCGTGAGCGGGTTTTTAGCCTGGTGGAAAATCAACCCGTCGCCGAGCATCCGCAAACGATCGCACTGCGCTATCCCGAAATGGGTGACGATCAGGTATTATTTTTGAAGGTTTTTCATCGGGCCCAAGGCTTTACAGGCAATAAAGACATTTTTCGCCAGTCAAAAGCTTTTCGCTCCTTGCGACAGGGTATGACTTTGGCTCAAATAGGATTTAACACGCCAGTGGCCGTCGCCGCCGGAGAGCAGCGACGGTTTGGGAGATTGGAGAAAGCCTTTCTTGTAACTCTGGCGGTGGATGGCGAGCCCGCGATTGATTTTTTACGGGGCCAGCAAATGGCGGGAGCGCGGCGGATGACTGTAAATAAAAAAAGAGAGCATCTTAAGCGTTTAGCGCAAGAGATTCAACGTTTGCATAGTTTGGGATTTGTTCATGGCGACCTTGTTCCAACCAATATTTTGGTTGGTCAGGGGGAAGAGGGCTTGCGGTTTTATTTTTTGGACAATGATCGCACACAGCGCTACCCGAGTTTTTTTCCCCAACAGCTGTGGAAGCGCAATTTAGTTCAGCTTAACCGTTTTCCTCTGCCGGGCATATCGCTGCAGGATCGAATCCGTTTCTTTCGCGGCTATGTTGGCGACCACAACGGAAAAGGAAAATCGCTGCGGCTTTTGCGCTGGCTGGAAAAAAAAACACGCCGCCGGCTTAAAGAATTGGAGGCCGTTGACCCTAGCCTGAGTTTCAGGCAGTTGATGCGCTGGCAGGAGCGGCGGGGAGCCATGGACCAGGCCAAGGGTACCTCGCGCTAATGGCCTACCGATAAAGTTACACTTCAGTAAATATGCCCAAACCATTTATTTTAATGCGATATCGCCTTTATGATCCGGCGAAGTGGCAGCCGGTAAGGATCTTTTGACTTGAGCTGCGCAGAGGGAGATACGGCGCAATTGCTAGCGGCCCCGGGCGGCCAAGTCGCGGCCACGAATTTTGGCAGGCCGTGGCCCCTGTGTGGCGGGATCGAAGCATTATGAAAATTGCTCTGGCCCATAAGCGGCTCGATTTGAAGGGCGGAACGGAAAGAGATCTCTATCGTACTGCGGAAGGGCTGAAAAATTTAGGCCACGAGGTCCATTTGTTCTGCGGCGAATACGCCGTTGCCGCGCCTCCGGATACCTTCACCCACTCGGTCCCGGTTCTGCCCCTGGGTCGAACGGCTCAGCTGTGGAGCTTCGCTACATGCGCCTCTCGATTCATTCGGCGACATTCGTGCGACATTGTAATGGGCTTCGGCCGACTGTTAGAGCAAGACATCATTCGCTGCGGCGGCGGGTCGCATCGCGGCTTTTTGGATCGATTTGGCAGGGATGGGGGAGGCAGTAGGCGTCTCTGGCAGAAGGTGAGTGTTTATCATCAAAGCGTGCTGGCCATCGAGAAACGGCAGTTCCAGAGGGGGCGATTCAAAAAAATCCTGGCGGTCTCAGAAGAAGTCAAACGAGATTTGATGGAGCATTATGCGCTTTCTGACGATCGCATTGAGGTTATTTACAACGGTGTGGATACACTGCGATTCCATCCTTCGCGGCGGCGGGAGGCGCGCTCGGTTATCCGAGAGCGGTGGAAGATTCCAATGGAAGCACCGCTGGTTTTGTTCGTCGGTAGCGGGTTTCGCCGAAAAGGATTGGATCGTATGCTAAGGGCCTGGAATACACCCGATTGCGCGCCTTTCTATCTCCTGGTGGTGGGGGATGACGCCAGAATCGGGTATTACAAAGCATGGGCGGAGAGCGTGGCTCCCCGGCGGATCGTTTTCACCGGTCCGCAAAAAGACATAGAAAATTATTACGGGGCTGCGGATGTCGTGGCACTGCCATCGCTCCAGGAAGCATTTGGCAACGTCGTTTTGGAGGGACTGGCCAGCGGCTTGCCGATCTTGCTGAGCCGTGCGGTGGGCGCGGCGGAGCTTTTGAAAGGGAGTTTAGCCGAAGGAATTTTGGACCGCGCCGAGGATGAGCGGGAGTTTGGGGGTAAAATAATCAGACTCCTGGATCAGGGGCGGGACCCCGCTTTTGTCGTGGAGGCAAGAAGGGTAAGCGAAGGTTTTTCATGGCAGCACCATTTCCGCAAACTGGAAGCGATGTTGGTGGAGCTCAATGGATCGAATAACATCGGAACAACTACCTGATTTCATATTCCAACGGCACGGCCAAATTTTGCTTTGGATAAATCGGCGACTGTCCGATCCGTCGCTGGTGGAGCGGATGACGCACGCCGATCGGTTTTTTCAACAGCCGGATTGTCAGATCATTAAAGACGAACGAAAGATTAAGATTGGGCGATTTCGACTGCACTTCAACGGAAAGGAAGATATCGTTTATCTCAAACGCTACAATGCCTTTTCTTGGCGTTATCGGTTGAGCACCCTGATCACTCGGTCCGGGGCAGTGAGATCCCTCAGGGGGGCGGTGATATTGACTGAGGCAAAAATCTCCACGGTAGTTCCTCTCGCCGCGGTCGAAATGCGCTGCTACGGCATGTTGACTGGAAGTTTTTTTCTCAGCAAAGAAATCCAAGGAAGCAAAACGGCGGATTCGTTTTGGCGAGAGGAACTTGCGCCCCTGAAAGAACGAGAGGGTCGGGAGCGGCGACGAAAATTTCTCAAAGGCCTGGCTATGCTCTTTCATTCCCTTCACGCGCGGGACGTTTATCACAACGATCTCAAGGACGCCAATATTCTAGTGGTCGCGGCGCGGGGGGAGTTGCAGTCTTTTTTTCTCCTCGATTTACAAGGGGTTCGACAGTATCGAAAACTCAGTCGTAGACGACGCATCAAAAATCTGGTTCAATTGAATCGGACTTTAGGGAAGTACGCTCGGCGTACCGAGAGACTTTATTTTCTCAAGTGCTATTTTGGCCAAAGCTTTGCGGATCGTCGAGAAAAGAGGTATTGGGTTAGCCGAATAATCGATCAAAGCAAGCGGACGGATCGACGAAAGAGCTGAAAGCATAATCCTGGGTCGTCAATTATGCGTGCAAGATCGTCGATGGGGCTGCGCAAAGCCCTAAAACTGCCGGTCGTCGCTTTTGTGGCGACCGCTTTCATTCGTCTTTACCCATTCTGGCAATACTCCAGCATCAGCTCGTTTGGCGTGCATTATATCGATGGGGCAAAGGACGGTCTCGGTGAAAGACTATTTGCGGCTGTTGAGTTTTCTTAAACCCTACGTGTGGCCCTATTTGGCATGGGCGGTGGTTTGCATGCTAGGTCACAGCGCCACAAGTGGCGCCATGCCGTTCATCACCAAACATATTTTTGACGATGTTTTTGCCAACAAACACGAGCAGGCGCTTGTGGTTTTGCCGTTTGTCATCGTCGCAATTTTCGTTTTTCGCGGCCTGGTCTCGTTTTGCCAGGATTATCTCATGGCGTTTATCAGCGGTCGGGTCGTGACGGACATTCGCAACAAACTTAACGCCCACGCGCTGTCGATGTCCCTATCATTTTTTCACCGCCATCCCACGGGCACGCTTGTGTCTCGCATCACCAGCGATGTCAATGTCGCAGCCGGATCGTTGAGCGATGCAATAATATCACTATTGCGCGAGAGCACCTCGCTAGTGGTTCTGATTATCGCCGCGTTTGTCATGGATGCGCGGCTGGCGCTGATCGCTTTTGTGGTGTTCCCCGCTTCCGTGATACCGGTGATAAAGTTGGGAAAGAAAATCAGGCGGGTTACCAAAAAGGGCCAAGTAAGAATCGGGCTTTTGCATACATTGCTTCAGGAAACGATTCAGGGAACCCGCATTGTAAAGGCTTTCGGCATGGAACGATACGAGCAGGGGCGCTTTGTCGAAGAAACCAATCGGCTATTCAAGCTCGGCCTTCGAGCCACTCGTATTCGGGCCGTCGTGACTCCGTCTATGGAGCTGCTTGCCGCTTTCGCCATAGGTGGTGTGGTGTGGTATGGCGGCTATAGTGTAATTGGTGGAATCCGGACCCAAGGGCAGTTTATGGCTTTTTTAACGGCTATGTTTCTCATGTACCAGCCGTTCAAAAAGCTTGCGAACACCAACGCCGTAATACAACAGGGACTGGCGGCCGCGGAGCGGGTGTTTGAAATTCTCGATACAAAATCCGAGATCACGGAAAAACCCCAGGCGCCATCGGCCGCGCCCCTGGCGCGGGACATCGAATTACAGAACGTTAGCTTCGGTTACGGCGGCAAGTTGGTTTTGCGCGATATCCATCTCAAGATCAGTAAAGGAGAGATGGTCGCTCTGGTGGGGATGAGCGGCGTCGGCAAAAGCACATTGGCCGATTTGATTCCACGTTTTTACGATCCGACTTCCGGGAAGATCCTAATCGACGGTTTGGACATACGCGATGTGGCGCTCGATTCCCTGCGCGCGCAAATCGGCATTGTAACCCAGCAGACATTTCTGTTTAACGACAGCGTCAAAAATAATATTGCCTATGGCGATCGCTCCAAGGATCTGGATCATATCGTGGCGGCGGCCAAGGCGGCTCACGCCCATGATTTTATCACGGCTATGCCCCAGGGCTATGACACCTTGATCGGGGAAATGGGCTTGAAGATTTCGGGCGGGGAAAGGCAAAGACTGGCCATCGCCCGAGCCCTGCTCAAAGATCCTCCCATTTTGATTCTTGATGAGGCGACTTCATCGCTGGATTCCGAGTCCGAGCGACTCGTCCAGGTTGCCCTTGAACGACTGATGGTCGGGCGAACCGCGTTGGTGATTGCCCATCGGCTTTCCACCATCCATAAGGCAGATCGAATCGTGGTGTTAGTGAATGGGAAAGTTGCCGAGGTGGGTACCCACGACGAGCTGCTGGCATTGAAAACCGAGTACCACAAGCTCTACACGTTGCAGCTTCTCGAGGGCGGAGAGGAATACAAGCGGCGCAAAGCCTTACATTGAACCGCGCTGGTAGCGAGATGAAACGATTTGTCTTCAGCCGCGTGCGATGCGCAACGCGCGTTCGTCCATTTCCCAAAAATCATCGCTCACACTATTAAGCGGGGAACCGCAAGGCGTTTTAAGCTGGCGGCTGGACCAAGCGCAGCCGGTGATTCCTTGACCGTAAATCGTTGAAAATTCTACCCCGTTGGTGTTATAAGGTAGCGGCTAATAAGGGCAACTGCTTGTCGCCATCTTGAGCCGGCGCGTGTGGAGAATTCGTGAACGTTACGATAACCATCGATAATTTCTTCCTCTCCCGAGACGGACCGAAGTGCTACGTTATTGCGGAGATTGGGCATAATCACCAAGGGGATCTCAATAAAGCAAGAGAAATGTTTCGGGTCGCCAAAGAGTGCGGCGTCAATGCCGTGAAATTACAAAAGCGGGATAATCGCTCGCTCTTTACCCGCGCCATGTATGACATGCCTTATGACAACGAAAACAGTTTCGGCTTGACCTACGGGGGTCACCGGGAAGCGCTGGAGTTTGGTCGCGCGGAATATCAAGAATTGAAGCGTTACGCCGGTGAAATCGGTTTGACCCTGTTTGCCACCGCCTTCGACTTTCGCAGCGCCGATTTTCTCGCAGAATTGGATATGCCGGCCTATAAGATCGCCTCCGGCGATTTAAAAAATACTCCATTGCTCCGACATATAGCTCGATTGGGAAGACCCATGATAGTGAGCACCGGCGGCGCCACGCTGGAGGACGTGGAACGGGCTTATGACCTTATCATGCCCATCAATTCCAGCCTATGTCTATTGCAATGCACGGCGAGCTATCCGGTTGATCCCGAAGAGATGAACCTGCGGGTGATTACGACCTATCGAGAACGTTTCCCCAACGTAGTGGTTGGGCTTTCGGACCACCAGAACGGCATCGCCATGGCGCTGGTGGCCTACACTCTTGGGGCGCGAGTCATTGAAAAGCATTTTACCTTGAATCGCGCGTGGAAAGGGACCGACAACGCGTTCTCCCTTGAACCTGTGGGGATGCGCAAAATGGTCCGGGACCTGCGCCGTACCGAGGTGGCTTTGGGCGACGGGGTAAAACGCAATTACCCATGTGAGGCCAAACCGTTGGTCAAGATGGCCAAAAAATTGGTGGCGTCTCGTACTTTGCCCGCCGGTTGCGTTCTTACTCGTGAAGATATCGCGATCAAGTCGCCCAACGACGGGTTGCCGCCGTATGAGCTCGATCGGGTGATTGGCAAAATCACCCGACGCGGTCTCCATGAGGATGAAAATATCACTTTTGAGGATTTGCAAGACGGATAGAGCTTGTAAGCCAAAACATTGAGGCCTGACATCCCACCATTACCCGAGCGAATTCGCTCGATACGCTTGATCGCTTTCGATTTCGACGGAGTTTTCACCGATAACAAGGTATATGTTCTCCAGGACGGTTCTGAAGCGGTTCGCTGTTTTCGCGGCGATGGGATTGGACTGGATAAGTTGAAACGGTTGGGAGTTCAGACGGTTATCCTATCCACCGAAGCGAACCCCGTGGTCGAGGCTCGCAGCCGAAAGTTGGGCGTGCGCTGTTTGCAGGGGTGCCAGGATAAGCGAGCGGCGTTGGCAGGAGTGGTCCAGGAGTTGGGACTTTCGCTGGATCAAGTGGCTTTCGTCGGAAACGATGTTAATGATGAAACCTGCCTACAGGTTGTGGGTCTTCCGATAGTCGTGCGCGACGCTCACCCGGATGTGGTCGCTCTCGCATCGTATCGGACTGAAATCGCAGGGGGCCATGGCGCCGTGCGGGAAATTTGTGATCTGTTTGAGCGCGTCATCGAGGAAGCGCGCGCTGGCCGTCGCTAAAACCTTCGTCTAACAGGGCTCAAATGAGGCGATAAATTTGTTTGTGGAGTGATGGGAGTTGGCGAGTAATCTTTTCGACATCGACAACAAAGTGATTGTAGTCACCGGCGGTTTAGGGCAGCTCGGCCGGCAGTTTTCCCTGGCCTTGTTAGAACGCGGAGCGAAGGTTGCAGTTTTTGATCTCGGCGTCCGAAACGCGCGCGCGTCAAAGCAATTGAGTCCGAGGGCTGAAACTGGTGAATTGATGGCATTAGCCGTTGATGTGACGAAGCGAAACTCCGTGGAGGCGGCGCTGGCTCAAGTGAACGCCAAATGGGGAGCGCCCCATGGGCTCATTAATGCCGCTGCCCTTGACTCACCACCGGATGCCCCGGCGGAGGAGAACGGCCCCTTTGAAAGTTATCCCGAGAAATCGTGGAATCAAATCATCGACGTGAACCTAAAAGGGGTTTTTCTCTGCTGTCAGGTTGCCGGTGGGCAAATGGCCGCGGCGGGCCGAGGCTCGATTATTAATATAGGTTCAACATACGGGTTGGTTTCACCCGACCAGCGCATTTATGAATATCGCCGCGCCACCGGGATTCCGTTTTTCAAACCCGTGGCCTATGCCGCGTCCAAGTCCGGGCTTTTAAACTTAACCCGCTACCTGGCAACCTATTGGGCGGAGCGCAATGTGAGGGTCAATATGCTCACCTTAGGCGGCGTATTCAATAACCAGGATACCGATTTTTTGCGGGCATACACCGCGCGGGTGCCTTTGGGAAGGATGGCTCGGGAAGACGAATACAACGGAGCGGTGATTTTCTTGATTTCCGATGCGTCGGCTTACATGACCGGATCGAATCTTGTAGTAGATGGCGGCTGGACCGCGTGGTGATCGCGGATTTTCCCTGCCATCGCGAAGCCGAAGATTGACTGTGCACACAACACTCTTTCCACACCAGATACCAAACTGGGTCGATGGCCACGAACAGCCGACGCTTTGCGGGGAGTGGTTTGAAAAACTAAACCCGGCCGATGGGCAGTTTATTTGCCGCGCGGCGCGATCACGGGCGGGGGACGTCGACCGCGCCGTCGCGGCGGCGAAAAAGGCGCAATGCGATTGGACTCTTTTGCCGTCGGTGCGCCGCGGGATGATTCTTCATGCGGTGGTCATGGGTCTAAGACAGGAACGCGCAAGAATCGCACGCATCGTTGCCCTGGAAACGGGTAAGTCTTATGCATCGGCGTTGGCAGAAACCGACGGCGCCATTGAGCTAGGGCTTTTTTTTGCCGGGGAAGGGCAGCGGCTCTACGGGCGCACAACGACCAGCGGCATCCCCAATCGATGCTCCATGACCGTGCGTCAACCGCTGGGAGTTGCCGGGCTGATTGTAGCAGCGAACACACCCATCGCGAACGTCGCGTGGAAAGCTTTTCCCGCGCTGATCTGTGGCAATGCGGCGCTACTCAAGGCCGCCGAGGATGCCCCGGTTACGGCATGGATCTTTGCAAAAATCGCTCATGAGGCGGGTTTGCCGCCCGGAGTGCTTAACGTAGTGCAAGGATATGGTGAAGAGGCCGGCGCGCCGTTGGTATCCCATCCTGGTGTCGCTGTCATTAGTTTTACCGGATCGAGCGCCGTCGGGCGGCGCATTGGAGCTGTCGCGGGTGAAAGATTGACGAAGATCTCTCTAGAGTTGGGTGGAAAAAATCCGCTTGTCGTATGCGATGACGCCGATCTAGAAAACGCCGCGCGATGGGTGCTGCTTTCCGCTTTCAGTAACGCCGGGCAACGTTGCGCGTCAGGGAGCAGGATCATAATCTTCGATTCAATCTACGAAAAATTGCGGGACATGGTTGTGGATCGCACCCGCGCTCTCAAAGTGGGAACCTCCGACGACGACCACCTGGGGCCGGTGATCAACGAAAGGCAGCTCGCTGCCATGATCGGCGCTATCGACGGCGCGAGGCAGCGAGGCGCCATCCTTCTCATCGGCGGGCACCGCCTAACTGATTCGCAGCATAAGGACGGCTTCTACATGGCGCCGACCTTGCTTGAGCAGGTCGATCCGCATGACGAAATTTCAACCGCCGAGCTTTTCGGCCCCGTTGCTTGTTTATATCGGGTTAAGGATTTCGCCGAAGCGTTATCGATGGCCAATGATTCTCCCTATGGTTTGACCGCCTGCATCCATACCCGAAGTTTAGACCGGGCACTGGAATTTACCCAAAAAGTCCATGCTGGAGTAGCTGTGGTCAACGCGGGCACCTATGGTAGTGAACCGCACATGCCGTTTGGCGGGCTGAAACAGTCGGGCAATGGCTCGCGGGAACCTGGGACCGAGGCGTTGGATGTCTACTCCAATTTGAAGAACATTTACATGACTATCGATCCCGTGGCGTTGTAGAGAGAATCGCTAGGCGATTCAGTGTCACAATTAGGAATCAGTTTGCATACGGTGAACGGATCAAGATGAGCGTGGTCAAGCTTTATTTAATTCCATTAGGGGAATTCAATCGAATCCGCACTGCGCCCCTCCAACGGCACCAGCGTTTGGCGCTCTTAGCCGACATGTGCAGAGCAAACACGCTGGCATGTGTGAAACTTGCCGGCTCCGGGCATCTAGGATCGAGCTTTAGTTCATTGGACATTGTGACATGGCTCTACCATTCCGAGATGAACACGGCCGAGCTGGGGATCCGCCACCCGGCGCGCGATATCTATTTCTCCTCGAAAGGGCATGATGTGCCAGGCTTGTATTCCGTCTTGTTCTCTCTGGGTATCCTCCCAAGAGAAAAATTTATTAAGCTGAGGCGTTTAGGGGGCACTTTTGGACACCCCGACATTCGCACTCCCGGCATCGAGGCGAATTCAGGATCTTTAGGCATGGGCATTTCAAAGGCGAAAGGAATGGCCCTGGCCAAATCCCTGCGCGGGTACGGCGGCCGGGTTTTCGTCATGACGGGCGACGGCGAATTGCAGGAGGGACAAATCTATGAGGCGTTGCAGACCGCCGCGCACCAGAAGATCGACAATCTGATAGTTATTGTCGACCACAACAAGGTGCAATCCGATAAACGGGTGGCTGATATTACCGACTTGGGCGACATCGAGACCAAGTGCCGCGCCTTTGGGTGGCAGGTGGAGCGCTGCGATGGGCATGATTTTAATGAATTGGAGCGAGCGTTAAGCGAGCTCAATGGCGTGAGAGACAAACCAAAGTTGCTTATCGCCGACACCATCAAAGGGCGAGGAGTGTCGTTTATGGAACATCCGGTGGCGCTGGCCGCCGACGGCGGGCTCTATCGATGGCATGCGGGCGCGCCGGATGATCGAGCCTTTCGGGATGCCTTCGCGGAGATCTTAGATCGCGTGAATAGCCGGCTCGTGGATTGCCGTCTCGCTTCACTCGCCCTCCAGGAGCTGCCCTTGGAAGAGCGCCCCGCGGGTTCGGCTTCCCGGGAATTTGTCGCCGATGCCTTTGGCCAAGCCCTCGTGGAGATCGCCGAGAGGCGCGATGACATCATTGTTTTAGACGGCGACCTGGCCTCGGATTGTCGCATTCGCGCCTTTGAGATCAGATATCCTAGACGTTTCATTGAAAACGGCATTGCCGAGCAGGATATGATCTCGATGGCCGGCGGACTCGCTGCCCAAGGGCTATTACCGGTAGTGAATAGTTTCGCGAGCTTTCTCGCCGCAAAAGCGAATGAGCAGATCTACAACAACGCCTGCGAGCAGTCCAAAATTATTTACGTCTGCCATTATGCGGGTCTGATTCCGGCGGGTCCCGGTTCCTCGCACCAAAGTATCCGCGATATCTCGCTTTTTGGCGCGCTGCCGGATTGTACGATTCTGCAGCCTTGTAATGCCGATGAGACAAGGATGGCGCTGCGTTATTGTGTCGACGATGCGAAGGGAGCCTGCATGCTTCGCTTAGTCATTGGCCCTTCGCCACAAGTAATCGCTTTGCCTGCCGATTATCGCATGGCGCTGGGGCGAGGCGTCGCCTTAACGGAAGGAGCGGATGCTGTGCTTTTTGCGTATGGACCTGTTATGGTGCACGAGGCGCTCCTGGCAGCGCAACAGCTGAGCGCGGATGGGCTTGCAGTGAAAGTCATCAACATGCCTTGGTTGAATCGTTTCGACCGTGGCTGGTTGAAGCAAGTGTTGGAGCCATGTCGGCACATTTATATTGTAGAGGATCATTCGCCCATCGGCGGGTTGGGCGACGCATTGATGAACGAGCTGATGGCTTGTGAACTTCTGACAACGAGACGTTTCACAAAGTTCGGGGTAGAAGGTTATCCGGCCTGCGGTACCCCGCAAGAGGCGCTTCGCTACCACGGTCTGGACGGCGCAAGTCTGGCCCAAAGAATCACGGCGGCGGGCGACTAACGTATGAAAGTTTTGTGTCTGATCATCGCCCGGGGCGGTTCGCAGAGGGTGCCAAACAAAAATATTAGAGATCTTGCCGGTCGCCCGCTCCTGGCGTATTCGATCGAAGCCGCAAGACGGTCGCGCTATATAAACCGGCTCATTGTATCCACCGATAGCGATGCCATTGCCGGGGTCGCTGCAAAGGAAGGCGCGGAAGTCCCGTTTCGCAGGCCGGCGGAAATAGCGCAGGGCCATTCGACTGAGCTGCAGGCTATGGAGCACGCCCTCGGCTGGCTGAGAGATCAGGAGGCGTATGAGCCTGAACTCGTGGTCCTTTTGCGCCCGACATCGCCGTTTCGAACTGCCGCGTCCATTGATCGCGCCGTCGAACTCCTACTGGACGATCCCGACGCTCACTCTGTTCGAACCGTGAAATTGTGCTCCGAGCATCCTCACAAGATGTGGGTCATGGACCCTGGGGGCCGGCGCATTCGGTCCCTGATCCCTGTTGGGCAAAAGTTGCCGCAGGCCCACACGCTTTCATACCAGTTATTACCCACCGTATATGTTCAAAACGCCTCCATGGACGTGTTTCGTCCGAGTAACGTTTGGAAACACAGATCGACAACCGGCAGCGAAATCATTCCGTTGATCCAAAGCGAGCTCGAATCTGTGGACATCAACACGGATATTGACTTCTTACTGGCGGAGACTTTGATGGCTCAGAAAAAGGATGCCGCGGAGGCGGATAAACGCGATGCCAGGCGCAGATAGGGCGGCTCGGTGAAGACGGTTTTTCTGTTTCTCCGCCAGGGAATTTCTAATCGCAATCTCTTGCGCACGGAATTTCTCAAAACCCTCAAAGCAAATCCTGACGTGCGGGTCGTTATCATATCGCCCATCGGAGATGACCCGGACTTTCGATCGGAATTCGAAGCCGCGAATGTATGCGTCGAAAAGTGGCCGCGCACCAGGGTGGGATTCTGGGAAAAGCGACTCAAAAACCTCAAAGACTATATTTGGGTGAGTCGCGGATTGACGCAGGCTATTAGGCTTGGCCGGCTTGCACAACGCGGTCGCTGGGGTTTGGCGTGGCGCGATGCGGTCGGCAGGCTCGCCAAAGGCATAGGTATCAGCGAAGACAACATTAACAAGTGGGAAATGAAGGTTTATAAGAGCACCTTAGGGGTGCGGCAATTGTATGACAACTACCACCCGGATCTTGTGATTTTTACCCGCTTGTTTGGCAGCAACCTGCAGGTTATCAAGGAAGCTAAAAAACGCCGCATTCCTGTTCTCTGTCTGGTCGAAAGTTGGGACAATTTCATTTGCAAAGGGCCCCTCTCCATCGTTCCGGACAGCATTGCCGTATGGAATGAGGGAATGGTTGTCGAGGCCAGCGATCTCCATGGCTTCCCTCGCGAAAAGGCCCATGTCGTTGGCGTGCCACAATTTGATTTGTACGCGAACGGTACCCTGTTCATGGAACGCGAAGCGTTTTTCCGCGCTCATGGTTTGGATCCTAGCCGAAAACTGGTAACCTATGCGGCGTCCACCGAAGGCATCGCGCGAAACGAACCCGGCATCGTCGAAGGGCTGTACTGGACGATTCAACAAAATCAATTGAGTATGGCCGCGCAGCTCCTCGTGCGGCTTCATCCCATAACCTCCCCTGGATTGCGGCAGGCCTACTATCGTCGGTTTGCGAATCGTCCGCATGTGGTCATTCAAGAGCCGGGAAGATCATCGAGTCTTCATGATGGATGGGATCCGTCGTGGTCGGATATGTTAATGTTGGGTTCTACCATTGTTCATTCCGATGTTATAGTCAATGTGGCATCGACGATGACCATCGATGCCGCCGCCTTGGATCGACCGGTTGTCTGTGTGGCATTCGAGGAGGACCAGAGCGGGGCTCATACGGAACATCTGAAAGGGATTTTTTACCATAGCCACTACCGTAAATTAGTGGATACGAAGGCGCTGCGATTAGTTTTCAGCAAAGAAGAGCTCGCACGGGCCATAAGCGAATATTTCAAGGATCCCACTTTGGACAGAGCGGGTCGTGAACAATTAAGAGCAGAACTTTGTTATCGCTTGGATGGTCAATCGTCTCATAGGGCTGCCCTGATTGTATTGGGTGAACTAGGCGCTATTATGCGACCCGCGGATCAGGTGGAGAACGCGACCATTAATGCGGCTTCGTTCTTTGGAACCGCATCGTGAAAGGGGGAGCGCAGAGAAAATGAATGATCAACCGTTAGTTTCGGTTGTCATCCCTGCGTACAATTACGGCCGCTACCTGGGAGCTACCCTTCAGTCGATTCTGGCGCAATCCTATCGGAATTTGGAGGTGATAGTTGTTAATGACGGGTCGACGGACAACACTCTAGAGGTGGTCGAAAAGTTTGCCGGTGATGAACGTTTGAAATGTCATACGCAAAAGAATCAAGGCGCCATTATAGCGACTAACAACGGCATTGAATTGGCAAAGGGCAAATTTATTGCGTCTTGTGGGAGTGATGATCTTTGGACCGTGGATCACGTGAAGGTGTTAATGGACGCTTTTCGGCGACACCCCGATGCGGGATTGGTATTTGACAATGCCCAGTATTTTCATGAGGGTAGAGAGAATGACAACCTAAAGTTAACCGTTCCAGCTCGGGTAAGCAGGGGATTGAACGACAGAGTTGTGTCGGTACGACAGACGTTTGTTCGCAACTGGATAACGGGAATCACTTTCCTTGTGCGTCGCGAAGTGCTTGATCATGTAGGGTTGATTGACCCGGAACTCCATATGGTTGGCGACCTTCACTTGCTGTACCGCATCGCTGCATATCGACCTGTCTATTTCGTCGATCACGTAGGAGCGAAAATCCGAGTCCATGAAGGAAATATGACTGTCCTTGAGCCCCATTACAAATACGGGGTCAGAAGTCTTGAGCATCTTCGGGATCACTATCCCGATGTATGCCAAAATATCGGATGGGGCGCGTTCGCGAAGAAGTTAGGGAGGAAATACTATCGTTTGGCACGTCACTACGAGCGTATCGGCGATTTGGAGAGTGCTAAAATAACTTATAAAAAGGCGTTTTCTACAAGGAAAACGAGGCCTCGCTACTACTGGGGTTATTTCCGCGTTTGCTTTCGTTCGCTCAAAGGCCTTTCCGCCAAGAAAAACCAACCGGTGTGATTGGCGATGTTTTTTGATCATTCCGTCCTAGTGACAGGGGCATCGGGTTTTTTGGGTGGGGTAGTGATGGCCAGGCTCCAAAGTCTTGGGTCGCGCGTCGTAGGCACAACACATGCCTTTTTTCCTGGTCGTAGCGATCTCGTGGAGGTCAATCTCGAGGACAGCGACTCTTTGTCACGACTGAATCGCTGGGGACCGTTCGATGCCGTACTTCATTTTGCCGCTGTCCTCCCAGGACGCCGTGGTGACCTGGAAACGCTGATTGCCAATGAGTGCATGACATACAATTTAGGCAAGTGGACCGTTGAGCAGAAAATCGGCAAATTTATATACGCGTCCGGTTGCAATGTTTATGGCTTGAGAGCCGATCCCTGCAGCGAGGCAACCGTTTCCCAGCCTCATAACTTCTACGCGGTAAGCAAGCTTGCCTGTGAAAACTTGCTAAACGTCGTTGTTGGCGAAACAAATACTGAACTCTGCGTATTGCGCATTTCCGCTCCTTATGGACCGAACATGGTCGCCGATACTGTCGTGACCCTCTTCTTAAAGCGCGTGAGCCAAGGATTGCCCCTGGAGTTGATGGGTAGCGGCAAGCGAAGTCAGGATTTCGTGTATCAAGAGGATGTGGCGAGTGCTTTTGTTTTGGCTTTACAGCGTCGCGCAACAGGCCTTTTCAACATTTCCAGTGGCAGACCTGTTAGCATGCGCGAGCTGGCTGAGACCGTATTGGAGGTGTTTGGGAGGCCGTTCGCGGGCAATATCCTCAATTTGGGCGCAGATCCGCAGGAATACTATCGAGGCTCGTTTCTGACGCAGGCGGCTGTAGATTCATTCGGTTATGAGGCCAAGGTCGGCCTTAAGCAAGGACTTAGAAAAACCGCCGAAGGCCTGGGATTGCTTAAAGGGTAGCGCGGGGAAGCGAAAAACTCTTCGCATATGTTCAGAAGGTGGTACATCACGTGAGCCGGAACGAAACCAAGTATGGAGCAAACGACGTCCTGGAAGCAAACATCGTCCTCCATAGCGCTCTTGCGGATACGTACGACCATGACCAACCTCACTACCGCCCAGAGAATAAGGCCTTAGTATCACGACGGCTCGCGCATTACGCCGAGCGTATTGGAAATAGAGTCCTGGTGGATCTGGGATGTGGAACTGGGTTTGTGATTCAGCTGGCCATACCAAAGTATGAATTGATTTGTGGCGTGGATGTAACGCCCGCGATGGTTTCCAGGGTGGATACGTCCTCCGGGAAAGTTAGGATCCTCCGAGCTAACACGGAGCAGATTCCGTTGGGTAGCAGCGTGGCGGATGTGGTAACCGCCAATAGCTTCCTGCATCATCTTTATGATGTCCGTCCGACCTTGGTCGAAGCCTACCGAATCCTCAAAAAGGGTGGCGTGTTCTTCAGTGAGGAAGATCCAAACTTTGATTTTTGGAAGGCTCTAAAGGAGCTGCGAGCTGGTGACAGTGCCATCTTGCAGCGGGAGATTGAAGCCGTGCAAAAAACCGAGGAATTTGTCGAAAAGGCAAAAGGTGTGTGTGGCGACACTGTGAAGATGGCCGAGTATCAAAAGATGGTCCTTGGAGGTATGAGAACCGATAGGCTTCGGGATTTGTTCCAAGACGTAGGTTTTTCGTCCGTAAACATACAGCACTACTGGTTTCTCGGGCAGGGGCCTGTGCTTCACGGGCAATCCGCGGACGCTGTGCAAATTATCGATGACTATTTGCGTAGCGTGCTTCCGTTGTCCAGCCATCTTTTTAAATATATCCGTGTGGAGGCATATAAGTGACCCATCTGGTACGGGTGCTTGTGACGGGAGTTGCTGGAGCGACCATCGGTGAGCAAGTTTGCAAGGCGCTGCGTCACGGAAAGAATTCTTATGAGATCGTGGCCGGCAATATAGATCCTGCTAGTTTGAGAGTTGTTGAGGCGGAACACTACGAGTTATTGCCGCGAGCCGATGATCCCGCCTTTGGCGAGATTCTTCAGACAGTCATTCGCCGCTACTCCGTTCAGTTTGTAATTCCGGGTAGTGATCCTGAGTTGGCGGTGATGTCTGCTCTGAGACACGATATAGAGGACCAGGGTGCTAAGCTACTTGCTAATGCGGCACGGATTATTGGTATTTGTTCGGATAAGGCTGCCACGTTTGAGTTTCTCGGCAAGCATGGATTTCGCATCCCAGCGACGTACAGGCTGGAAAAGGGAGATTTCCCCAGCCGCCTGCCGCATCGATTCCCCTGGATCATAAAGCCCTCAAAAGGTGGTGGCGGCGCGTCCAACGTTTTTGTGGCGCAAGACAAAGATGAATTAGAGATGTTCACAGGCCACTTGATGAAGTACGGCTACACCGTTTTGATTCAGGAATACTTCGGTAGTATCGATGATGAATATACAGTTGGCGTTCTGCATTATCCTGACGGAGTGCTTGCCGGTTCGATCGCTATAAAGCGTCGGATAGCAACAGGGCTTTCCAATCGTATACGGGTGGCCAACCGGACGGGACGAGTTGAATTGGGCAACCTACTGGCGGTCTCTTCCGGTATCACCCAGGGGGAGTTGGGTGATTTCCCAAAAATCCGAAAACAGGCCGAAGCTATAGCCGCCGCGCTTGGTTCTATCGGCCCGCTGAATGTCCAGGGCCGCTGGAATGGTCAAGAATTTGTGCCGTTTGAGATTAATCCAAGATTTTCGGGAACGGAACCCATGCGAGCGATGGCCGGATTTAATTCGCCAGAAGCGATCATTAACTGGTATCTCAAGGGAGGCCGGGAGCATCCTCCGGTTAGCGCACAACGCTTCGGCACTTTCAGTCGCGGTCTCCGCGACCATTTTCAGCCTCGGCCGTGAGGACGAAGAGCCCAATCATTATGTCTAACCCGGCGAAAGACAGGAGCCATCAGAGGGTGGCTGTCGTAGGAGCTGGTTACTGGGGCAGTAACCTTGTCCGCGTCTTTTATGAACTCGGAGTGTTAAGCGTTATCTGTGAAAAGGATCCCGATAAAGCGGGCAGACTAGGACGTGATTTCGGCAGTGTAAAATTGGAACCAAGCTTTGACGCATTGTTGGACATGCCGACAGTACAAGCGATCATCATCGCAACTCCCGCAGAGACGCATTATAGCTTGGCCCGAAAAGCCCTCTTGGCCGGAAAAGACGTTTTGGTTGAAAAACCTCTCGCCCTTAAACCAGTTGAGGGTGAGGAGTTGGTCCAATTCGCGAAGGAAAAAGGTCGAATTCTCATGGTCGGCCATGTCCTCCTATATCATCCTGCTATCGTGAAGCTCAAAGAGCTGATCGATTCCGGCGAACTCGGCAGGATCCACTACATCTATTCCAATCGTTTGAATCTTGGAAAAATTCGGCGTGAAGAAAATATATTATGGAGTTTTGCTCCCCACGACATTTCAGTTATTTTGATGCTTCTGGGTGAAATGCCGCAAGAAGTTAGCGCTCATGGCGGTTGTTATCTGCACAGCATGATCCATGATGTGACCGTAAGCACTTTGACTTTTCAATCGGGTGTTAGGGCGCATCTCTTTGTCAGTTGGCTACACCCGTTTAAAGAACAGAAGCTCGTGGTTGTGGGTGATCGGAAGATGGCGGTGTTCGATGACGTGGAAAGGATCGACAAATTGCGGTTGTACCCACACCAAATTGAATGGCTGGATCGAATTCCGGTTCCTCTAAAGGCCGATGCCGAAACCGTTCCGGTTAGCACCGCGGAGCCACTGAAGGAAGAGTGTCTCACGTTCTTGGAAACGTTAATATCGAGAGCCGATTCCCCAAGTAACGGACCCAGGAGTCTGCAAGTACTCGAAGTTCTCGATGCCTGCCAGCGATCACTGGAATCGGGTGGGCAGGTGATTTCAATGGGAGCACAAAGGCAGCCCGCGCCGTACTTCGTTCATCCGACGAGCACCCTAGATGAACCCTGTGAGATCGGCGAAGGCACGCGGGTGTGGCATTACTGTCACATTATGAGCCGAGCACGCATCGGTCGCAATTGTACGATCGGACAAAACGTCATGATCGGTCCTGATGTCACGGTAGGCCATAATGTGAAAATTCAGAATAACGTTTCGGTTTATAACGGCGTCGTTTTGGAAGACGATGTATTTTGTGGCCCCTCCGTGGTCTTCACGAATGTCAAAAATCCCAGGAGCAGTGTTTCCCGAAAAAACGAGTTTATGCCTACGCTGGTTAAAAAAGGCGCTACGCTAGGAGCGAATTCCACGATCGTGTGTGGGCATAATATTGGTCGATACGCTTTTGTCGGGGCTGGAGCAGTGGTAGTTAAAGACGTGCCCGATTACGCTCTCGTTATTGGCAACCCGGCAAGAGTCACCGGCTGGGTCTGTGAGTGTGGTGTCAAATTAAGCCTGGCAGATGCGGCAGGGTGCTGCACGGCCTGTGGTAGGAAATTTACGATGCATGCGTCGGGGCTTGCTCCGATGGCGAATGGCTCGGGCTGACAGGCGGAATGATGGGTTCGGCGAAGAGGGTTTTTATTACCGGTGGGGCGGGTTTCATCGGCAGTTCGTTGGCCGCTCGATTAGCCGATCAAAACAAAATCGTTCTCTATGACAACCTTCACAGAAACGCCCTCGGCAATACGGCTCTGTTAAATCACCCTAACGTTGAGTTTTTTCAAGGGGACGTTCTTGACGCGGCGGCTGTGGGTAGGGCGATGACGGGGGCAACGCATGTTTTCCATTTAGCGGCCATTGCTGGCGTCGACACAGTCCTGGAAAGCCCGGTCAGAACGATGCGCGTCAATTTGCTTGGTACCGTCAACGTACTTGAGGCCGCCCATCGCTTGACTGATCTCGAACGGTTCGTCGATTTTTCAACCAGCGAGGTGTTTGGCACCCATGCTTACAAGGTAGAAGAAACTCATATAACGTCCCAGGGTTCGGTGGGGGAAGCGCGATGGACCTATGCGATAAGCAAACTCGCCGGCGAGTATTTGAGTCACAGTTATTATCATGAATTCGGCCTTCCCTGCGTGACGGTTCGGCCGTTTAACATTTATGGGCCTAATCAGGTGGGAATAGGAGCCATTCACCATTTTATCCGGCGAGCGCTGCACAACGAAGACGTGGAGATTCACGGAGACGGTTCCCAGATTAGGGCATGGTGCTACATTTCCGATATCGTCGACGCGCTAATTCTTATTCTGGAGAATACGGCCGCCGTAGGCCAGGTGTTTAACATCGGCAATCCGCGCAGCACGGTAACCATATATGATTTGGCCAAACATATTATTCGTCTATCGGGTTCCGCTTCGAAGATGATTTTCCGTCCGGTTAATTACGTAGATGTTGAAATCCGCGTGCCGAGTATCGAGAAAGCTAGAACTCTGCTCCGTTTTGATCCGAAGATCGATTTGGAAGAAGGGTTGCATTCGACGATCGCATGGTATCGTTCGCATTGCTGATCGGGGTCGCAGACTCAAGCCAAGCGGAGCGATATGAAAACCAACGCTCCGTCGCCAGCGGATTGGTCGCCCGTAGGCGACGAGAGTCTGGAGTGCCGTTGAAAAACCGATCCCCCCACCTCGCTTCAATGAGTCAAGTCCAAATTTAGATCTTTTTGTCGCGCGGGGCTTTTGCGTTCCAAACTTAAGATGATTCAAATTGACAGGTCGTCCGCGGCGGACTGCAATATCACAGGTTTGTCAAAGAATGTGCGCCAGGGACGCTTCATTACGGACTGCAATATCGAAATCTGCTCTGTCGGCTATTGCCGGCGACTACTCCGGCTTACTTAGGGGTACAGCAAGAAGGCGAGATCACGGGCGCTCTGCCCGCGTTTGTGATACGAGACTCACGGGGCAATATCTTGAACTCGCTTCCATTCTACGGCAGCCTTGCGACGTGCTCACAACACCCGATAGTCCCGACGGGTCCATTACTAGACGGTCATTGCTCCAACGAATTCAAGAAGTTGCAATCGAAGGGAAATGTTTAGCTTCAACCGTCGTCACGCCTCCTTTTGATCGTTATCTCCAAGTCTACGAGGAGGAGTTGCGTTTTGATTTCCGCGACAGTCGGATCGGTCAAGCAACGCATCTGCCGGAAGCGAGTTCTAATCTGGAAGAACGTCTGATGAACGTTTTTCACTCGAAGACTCGATACATGGTGCGTAAAGCCTATAGGTCAAACATCGAGTTTTATGTCTCCGAGAGCGAGGAAGACTTACATTTTCACGCCGACCTTTACATGCGCCATAGCTTGGCCAAGGGTATCGTCGCCAAGAGTTGGGAATTCTTTTCTCTGGTGCCACGATGTTTTGACTACGGGAAAGATTATAAGGTTTTTATAGCGACCCGTAATGGTAAGAGGATTGCAGCTTTGTTGGTCTTCTATTATAACAACACTGTTGAGTATTTTACTCTCTGCATAGTTGAACAACACCGGAACCTACAGCCCATGAGCCTCTTGATATTCGAGGCGATGAAGGAAGCAGTTTTCAGAGGTGACGCATATTGGAATTGGGGAGGTACGGGGCACGGTCTGGAAGGGGTTTACCGATGGGTGCAGCCGACCTGATTTACAACTATTATACTTCGAGACGCGGGGACTTGAGGTCTATTTTGGAGCTGGGCAAAGCTGGCGCGCTTAGCGAGTACAGCTATTTTATACTTTCCCATTCCCACTTTTCGAGAAAGGACGCCTAGCCGAATTACAACCATCAATCGTCTCCTGTTCGAATATACTGAGCTGACGGAGCAGGAAATTGTCGCGGAGTGTGGCAAGGTCGACCGGAAGATACTGTGGTGGCTGGGAACTCATCATTCGGATAATCGAACAAGAAAAATATTTTTCAGGCAGACTAACGTGGGAGTCGGACCGAGTGCGGTAATGCTTCCCGGAGTTACGATTGGCCAACTGTCAATTATGGGAGACGGGGCGGTTGCGACTCGCAGGGTGGCGCCACTCAGTGTGGTGGCAGGTGTGCCCGCACAGGTGATCAGACAATTGGATTCCTCTACGAAGGACGGGCGGTGATGTCTGTCAGCATCGCCTTGGCGGTTGGGACGCTAAGCTGATTGAGGTACGATGCGGTCGTTGCTTTGGCGCTCAAGAGAGAGACCGGGATTTGAAATTCGCTAAGCATCAGGAGTCAGGGTTGCGTGTTCTTGTGGCGCCCCATGATAGCTGCGGACAGCTTGGAATTACCGCCCGGGCGCTAAGGGACGTCGGCGTGTACGCCCGCGCCATTGCTTATAATAACGACCCGCTATCGCGCAATTATCCCATCGATCGGTCCATTCACACATGCTTAAGTCTCGTACATAAGAGGCCTAAGATTGTAAGGAAGATGCGAGAGATTCAAGTTTTCCTTAATGGGCTCAGCCATTTTGACGTGTTTCATTTTGTCTACAGGTCCCTGATTCGTAAAAACAGGGATCTGGCTTTTCTCAAGTATTTTGGGAAAAAGATGGTTGTTGAGTTTTTCGGATCGCCCGTCCGGCTCGTGGACGTGGCGGCTAATAAAAATATGTACTACCGGCGACATCTTACAGGGCATGCCGTTCAACGAGACAAGGCGGTTCGCCGAATGGAAATGTTGGCGAAGCATATCGATACTGCATTGGTCGGCGATTACGAGCTATACGATCATGTGAGTCCATTTTTTAAGACCGTTAAAATAGTGCCCGTGCGCAAGGAGTTGGATCGGTTTATTCCAGACTATCCGGCTAGGGAAAAGAAAATCCCGCTGATTGTTCATGTGCCCAGCGTCAAAGGCATAAAAGGGACGGATTTTGTCTTAAAGGCGATAGAAAACTTGCGCGACCAAGGGGTAGATATTGCATTTCAGCTCATTCACGGTGTTCCCTACGACGAAGCCATGTCCTGGGTGAGAAAATCCGATATCGTGATCGACCAGCTTTTGATTGGTTCTCACGGGAGCCTGGCGCTTGAGGCAATGTCTTACGGGAAACCGGTTATCTGCTACATTCGCGACGATTTAGTGGAAAAATACCCTCGTGAACTTCCCATTCTCAATACACACTTGGAAAATCTTGAAGACAACATGTTAAAACTCATCAAAGATGGAGACTTGCGTCACGAGCTCGGAAAAAAAGGTAGAGATTATGTTGAGAAGTACCATGACGCAAAATTGGTAGCCCGGCAATTGGTCGAGTTATACAAAGAGCTCTGAGAAATACTCAAAGTGGAATTCGATGACAAAAGGTTTCTGGTCGTCGGCGGAGCGGGTTTTGTCGGCTCCCATGTGGTGCATTTGCTTGCCCGCGAACCGGTTAGAGAAATCGTCGTTTTCGACAAGACTCTTCGCCGGGAAAATATAGCTTCGGCCGTCGCTTCGGGCAAAGTGAAAACTTGTGAAGGCGATGTGGCGCAGGCTGACGCTGTGGCTCGCGTGATGCAGGGAATCGATGGTTTATTCCATCTGGCGGCCCTGCCGATCAACGCTTGCGTCAAAATGCCCCGGTCATGTTTCGACATTAATGTCGTCGGGACCTTCAACGTTTTGGAAGCAGCGCAAAAAGCGGGCGTCAAGAAGCTCGTATTTTCGTCGGCCTCCGCGGTATACGGAGATACTAACGAACTGATGGATGAAAACCATCCACTGAATACCCGCACACTATATGGTTCGGCTAAAGTTGTCGGAGAATATTTTCTTAGAGCGTTCCGCGAGATGTATGGACTGGATTATGTCGTGTTGCGTTATATGAACGTTTACGGGCCGGGACAGCAAGGCGGCGTGGTGATGTCCGCTCTGAATCGCATCCAGCAAAATCTACCGCCGGTGATTTACGGAGATGGTAGTCAATCATTCGATTTTGTGCATGTCAGAGATGTGGCGCAGGCGAATCTATTGGCTATGCAAAAGAATATCGCAGGGGAGGTCTTTAATGTGGGGAGCGGAACCGAAGTTTCGGTTCGAGACATTGTGGCATTGTTGTTAGAGTTATCTGGGTCGTCGCTGCAACCTCACTTTGAACCGACGGCGCAGGTTCTCATGCAGCGGCGCGTGGGAAGCAGCGAGAAAGCCAGACGGCTGCTCGGTTTCGCGCCTAAAATTGACCTCAGAGCCGGCCTTGTGGAGGTTATCAACGCATCGGACCGCGGAATATCTGGATGAAAATACCGATTACCAAACCTTATTTCGATGAAGCGGAGAAACAGGCTCTGATCGAGCCGCTGGAGAGCGGGTGGGTGGTGCAGGGCCCAAAGGTAAAAGGTTTCGAGGAAGCCGTGCGCCGATTTTCCGGTGCCGCCCACGCCTGTGCCACCACGTCCTGCACCACGGCGCTTCATTTGGCCCTGATTGCCACAGGTGTTGGCCCGGGCGATGAGGTCATTCTGCCGTCGTTCACCTTCGTGGCCTCGGCAAATGCCGTGGAGTACATGGGGGCCGTGCCGATCTTTGTCGATATTGACCTGGACACCTTTAATATGGCGTCCTCCCAAATGGAGGCCGCCATTACCAAACGCACTAAAGCGATCCTGCCTGTTCACTTGTTCGGCTTGTGTTGCGACATGAAACCGATTTTAAATGCTGCCGCAAAACATCACCTGTGGGTCATCGAAGACGCAGCATGCGCCATTGGCGGATTTTATAAAGGCGAGCACGCAGGCACGATGGGTGACGCGGGATGTCTTAGTTTTCATCCACGAAAATCGATTACCACCGGTGAAGGCGGGATGGTACTTACAAATGACGCTGACCTTGCGCATCGAGTTGAGATCCTGCGCGATCATGGCGCCGAGATGTCTGATTTGGCTCGTCACGAGGGTAAAGGATTGCTTTTGCCGGAATATAACACCCTCGGCTACAACTACCGCATGACCGATCTCCAAGGCGCGCTAGGGTTAGTCCAAATGGGGAAGTTGTCGACTATTCTCGAACGAAAGCGAATTTTGGCATCGCGCTACAATGACGCCCTTGGCGATCTAGAATGGTTGCGACTACCGGTTACGCCAGAGGAATATGATCACGGCTACCAAAGTTATGTGTGTCTGTTTCAACCGCAATCCTTGACCGACCTGACTGTAGAACGGTTGTCCAAGCTGAATAACCAGCGCAACAATTTGATGGCCAATTTAAACCAGCAGGGAATTTCCACCCGGCAAGGAACCCATGCCGTCCACGCTCTTGGGTATTATAGATCGAAATACCACCTAGAGCCGTGGGATTTCCCGAAGTCCTGGACGGCGGAGCATTTGACCCTTGCGCTTCCGCTTTATCCCCAGATGACGGATGAAGAGCAAGCATTTGTCTGCGATGCTTTGAAGAGGAGCGTGGGTGCATAGAAGGCTACTCGAAATTCTCGTTGATCCTGTCTCAAAACGCATCGTTCAACTCGAGAGCGATGTTTGCGAGAATGGAGAGGTCGTTCCGGACAAGCTAAGGAACGATTCAGGGCTTCGCTACCCCATTACCAACGGTATTCCTCGTTTTGCGAATGCGCAAGATGCCAATCGACGGCAAACCGAACTCAGCTTCGGATTTAAATGGCATCAAAGCGAGAGCTACGACTCCGAAGCGTTCCGCTCGACTTTGCAGCAGAAGACATAAGCGATGTGTGGTATTGCCGGCATTTTTAATACGGATGGACAGCCTGTTTCGGTTGTGGTCTTACGTGCCATGACCGACGCGATCGCGCACCGAGGGCCCGACGGCGAGGGATTTTATACCGATAGCTTCGTCGGCCTGGGACATCGCCGCTTGGCGGTTATCGACCTATCGCCCAAGGGCCACCAGCCCATGGCCACGCCGGGGGGCGATGTTGTCATTACTTACAACGGCGAAATTTACAATTTTCAGGAGCTGCGCGTCGAGCTGGAAGCTCGAGGGCATCAATTCCGTTCGCGAACCGATACAGAGGTTGCGCTTCATGCGTACCAGGAGTGGGGTGCGAGTTGCCTGGAGAAATTCAACGGCATGTTCGCATTCGCGATCTGGGACAAGCGGACAGAAAGCCTGTTTCTCGCTCGGGACCGCTATGGAATCAAGCCCCTGTATTATGCGCGCTTGGGGAGGATTTTTCTTTTCGCTTCAGAGATCAAAGCATTTCTCAAGCACCCGGATTTCCGGACCCAGATAAGCGAGCCGCACCTGCTCGAGTACTTTACCTTTCAAAATATTTTTACCGACGGCACACTGTTTAAAAGCGTCAAGCTGCTGCCCCAGGGAACTCACATGATTGTTTGTCTAGGAAGCGATTCCATCCGCACGGCCACTTACTGGGATTATCATTTTACGCAGAACGAGGCAGCGCTTGCGCCCGGCGAATACGAAGAAGAACTCGACCGGCTTTTTCGCCAGGCCGTCGGCCGGCAGCTCGTGAGCGATGTGCCTGTGGGGACCTACCTTAGCGGGGGTATGGATTCTGCCAGCATTACGGCCATCGCCGCGAAGCAGTTCGCGAACTTGAACACGTTTACCTGCGGCTTTGATTTAACTTCGGCCTCCGGCCTCGAACTGGCATACGATGAGCGTCAAAAGGCCGAAGCCCTGTCGTATCTGTTGAAGACTGAACACTATGAAGTCGTATTAAAAGCAGGGGATATGGAGCGCTGCCTTCCCACTCTGGTTTGGCACTTGGAAGATCCTCGGGTCGGCCAGTGCTATCCCAATTATTATGTAGCTCGCCTAGCCAGCAGATTCGTCAAGGTCGTCCTTTCCGGGATCGGAGGCGACGAGCTGTTTGCCGGCTACCCTTGGCGTTATTACCGTGCCGTTGTGAACGATGATTTTCAGGAATATGTTCACAAGTATTACGATTTTTGGCACCGGCTCATCCCCAACCGTTACATGGCGCAGTTGTTTGTGCCGGCAGTTTGGAAAGAAATGAAGGAGCTCAGTACCATCGATGTCTTTAAAGCAATCCTCAATGGCCAGCACGGTTCTCCGCGAACGCCTGAGGAGTATGTCAATCGCTCTCTCTACCTGGAAGCTAAAACTTTTCTTCATGGACTATTTCTGGTCGAAGATAAGCTGAGCATGGCTCATAGTTTGGAAACTCGGGTGCCGTTCATGGATAACGAACTTGTGGATTTCGCCATGCGCGTGCCGGTTCGGCTCAAGCTTACCAACTTGGGCGCCATTGTTAAGCTTAACGAAAATGAGCCTGGTCCAAAAACTTTGAAATACTACAGCCAAACCCGTGACGGTAAAATATTGCTGCGCCGCGTGATGAACCGCTATGTGCCAGAGTCCGTTACGGGTCAAATCAAGCAAGGATTTAGCGCGCCCGATTCAAGCTGGTTTCGGGGGGATAGCATGGACTACGTGCGCAGCGTTGTCTTCGACAAGAAGTCTAGACTTTACGATTTTTTTGTTCCCCAGGTCGTCCAGGGCTTGGTTTCGGAACATCTATCGGGGCAAACCAATCGGCGGCTATTCATATGGTCCTTGCTATGCTTCGAGTGGTGGTTGCGACGCTTTGAAGTTTGAGCCATGGCTGTTAAACGTGGTCATACGAAGAGGGGGATGAAGCCCAAGATCACGCGGATACCCGCCGTCGGGGGGTCTCGGAAAGGGAACGACGCGTGGAAGCTCAGAGTACCGGGCCACGAACCCCTTTTGAAATTGCACCAATCTTTGCGGCGAGAGATTCGCCATCGCTGGCACCGCGGACTACCCTTTAACGAGGAGCTCTTCGACCGATGGGAACGAGCTGATTTCTTCGGGTTCGGGCCGGGCTCCTCGGTCTATGATAGCTGCGTGCTGTTTGGCAATGTGACCGTCGGCAAAAATACCTGGATTGGCCCTTTCACTATTCTCGATGGGTCGGGAGGTTTGAGGATAGGGGATAACTGTAGCATCAGCGCGGGCGTTCAGATCTACACACATGATACTACAAAATGGGCCTTATCGGGGGGAAAGATAGAATACGAACATGCCCCGGTGGAAATCGGCAATTGTTGTCATATAGGGAGTCATGCGGTCGTGGCGAAGGGAGTCCATATCGGTGATCACTCCCTTGTCGGCGCGTGCTCTTTTGTCAACCGAGATGTCCCGGCTTATACTGTGGCCTTTGGGGTCCCCTGCCGAAAAGTCGGTCGGGTGAAGGTGAATGATGCCGGCGAGGTCAAAGTGATCTTCGACAAACCTCGCTAACCGTTAGATTGGATGGTTTGTCACCCTGAGCATTATTGGATTGTTACTATTTAAAGGGTAAGACCTTTTCCAGTTAGTCAATGCATACGTCAAAAACAACCAAGAGCATTTCCGTTCCACTGCTCGATCTGCAAGCGCAATACGAGACCATCCGCGATGAGCTTCGCGCGGCTGTGGAGCGAGTGATGAAATCGCAGTATTTTATTCTAGGTCCGGAAGTGCAAGCTCTGGAAGGTGACATTGCGCGTTATTCGCAGTGTAATTTTGCTGTGGGGGTATCATCGGGGACAGACGCCTTGCTGGCTTCTCTGATGGCCATTGGGATAGAACCGGGCGATGAAGTCATCACCACGCCGTACACTTTTTTTGCCACCGCCGGTTCCATTTCGCGCTTGGGCGCCAAACCCGTTTTTGTGGATATCGACCCTGCCACATTCAACATCGATCCTTTAAAAATTGAGCGTATGGTATCGCCGCGAACCAAGGCTATCATCCCGGTGCACCTCTTTGGGCAAATGGCTGAAATGGATCCTATCGTGGAGATTGCACGTCGTCGGGATTTGCGTGTGATTGAGGACGCGGCCCAGGCTATCGGCGCCGAGTATCACGGGAAACGCGCTGGTTCGTTGGGGCACCTGGGATGTCTGAGTTTCTTCCCATCTAAAAACTTAGGGGCTTTTGGTGATGCGGGCATGGTGACTACCAACGATCCCGAATTGGACGAGCGCGTGAGAGTACTGCGCGGCCATGGCTCCCAGCCGAAATATTATCACAAAATCATTGGCGGCAACTTTCGACTGGATGCAATTCAGGCTGCGGTTCTGCGCGTGAAATTTAAGTACTTGGACCAGTGGACCGCGGCACGGCAGCAGAATGCCAAATCCTACCGGCGATTATTTGGCGCAGCTAACTTGGCAGTCGTGACCAGGGACGGAGCCTGGAATGACACCGAGGATGGTGTCATCGTGCCTCATGAAGGAGATGGCATTCGACATATCTACAATCAGTTTGTGATACGAGTGAGTAAGAAAAAGCGAAAACCGCTGATTTCCTATCTCCGCGAAAAAGGAATCGCCTCCGAGATTTATTATCCAGTCCCAATGCATTTGCAAGATTGTTTCATGAATCTGGGATACCGGGCGGGTGATTTTCCGGAAAGTGAACGCGCGGCCGCGGAGACCCTGGCATTGCCGATCTATCCGGAACTCACGGAAACAATGCAATCGGTTATCGTCGGTAGCATCGCGGACTTCTTTGCTAGTCAATAGCCTATAACGCCAATCGCCGATCGCTCCGCGGTAATATCGCTGGTATGCGTTATAAGAGGCACAGAGCACGTCGACGGCAGTTGCAACATGCGGGTCAGCGCGATTATTCCCACCTATAACCGCGCCGGAAGTCTCAAAAGGCTTTTGGCGAGCTTCGACGCTATCGATTGGCCGGACTCGGCGAACTTGGAAGTTTTAGTTGTTGACAATGGTTCCACCGACCAGACGCGAACCTTGCTTTCAACCGAGCATGCGAAGTCCCACAAGTTTGCTCTGACGATTCTCGAGGAAAAGCAAAAAGGAAAGGCGAATGCGCTCAATCGGGCGCTCGCTTCTGCGGCAGGGGATGTCATCCTAATCGTTGACGATGATGTCGTAGTGCATCCTCAATGGATGCTCAAGCATTTGGAATGCTACCGCGCGACAAGTTTCGACGCGGTACAAGGACGGGTGTTACCGGGAGTGGATCCTGACGGGCGGTCTGCTGATCCTGCCAGGCTGCGTGAATACAACATTCCCATTATTGACTATGGCGACGAGTTTTGCGAGATACGCGGCCTCACGGGAACCAATATGTCATTTAAACGGAATATTTTTGAGAAGGTGGGTTTTTTCGACCGCCGACTGGGTCCCGGCGCCGCCGGTTTCAGCGAAGACACTGAGTATTCGCTCCGGATCCGCAAAGCGGGTTTTAAGATAGGTTATACGCCCCATGCAATCGTATACCACGAGCTTAATCCTGGTCGTTATGGACGTGCATACAATCGCATGGTGGAGTATCGAAAAGGGTTGAGCCGGAGCATTTATCGTCGCGATTCGATTTTATTCAGGGTCCTGCCAAATCTAACCGCCAACTGTTTGCGTTATGGCATCTACACGGTATGCGGAAATACGCAAAAAAAGTACAAGACCGAAGGACGCGTAATGAAGGGTTGGGGATATCTGATGGGTAAGTGGTGCGGCGTGAGATCCGCAGACACTCATAGTCAAGCGTAGGATGGCCATTTTATGAATTCCACCCCCAAAGTCTCCGTCGTCGTCGCCACGTATAATCGAGCTAATTTATTACCCCGGACCATTGACAGCGTGCTACGACAGAAATTCAAGGATTACGAACTCATTGTTGTTGATGACGGCTCAACTGACAGCACAAGGGAAATACTGAAGCGTTACGGTGAGCGGTTGCGTTTCATTCATCAAGCAAACCGCGGGCCTTCGGCGGCGCGCAATTTAGGGGTGCGGCACGCGCGCGCGCCCTGGATCGCTATTCAAGATTCGGATGATCTGTGTAGTCCAAACTATTTAGAAAGCTTATTTAATTTCGCAAGCCTTCATCCAAATTGCGGTATGATTTTCGCGAACGGATCCTATGTGAGCGGCAAGGAACACAATCGGCAAACGATTATTCCAAGCGCCAAGTCGCGGCGTTTGGCCGTAAAGGGGGTCAGGCTCCTCGATCTATTTGACAAAAGCATCGTGCGTCTGCAAGCGTCCCTGATTTCCAAGTCCTGTTACGACACCGTCGGCGGGCACGATGAGACTTTACGCATCTCTATGGATCTTGATCTGGCATTTCGCATTTTCATGGTTTACCCTGTTGCCTATTTGGACGAAGTTGTGTTCCAGTATCGCAGGCATGAAGGTAATACCGGCCGGGATCAGGAGCTGAGACTTTTAGAAAACATCAGGGTCATAGAGAAATTGATGCGCAATTTCCCTCAAGCGGGACGAGAGCTTGGACATCGACGGGTGGCGCGGCGCTTGGCTTATAGGTATTACAGACTAGCGAAAGGGCGCTGGAAAGAAGGTCGCCAAGAAGCGGCGAAGGAAGCGCTGAGTCAAGCAGTGGCTTTGAGCCCGCTGGCATGGAAATATAGACTCTATCAACTTCGCTGGACGTAACCAGGCGGACGCGTGAAACAAGATAATAAAAAATTATTCGGCGGCAAAAGGATTCTTGTGACCGGAGGCACCGGTTCCTTCGGTCATCAAATCGTGGATCGGCTCTTGGAAGAGGAACCAGCCGAAATCAGGGTCTTCAGCAGGGACGAGGACAAGCAGGTCCGCATGAGCGAAGAGTATGGTATGGCGCACCAATATCCGCGAAAGGCCGGGTTGAATTTTGTCATTGGAGACGTGCGCAACAAAGATAGCGTTCGGGAAGCCATCCGTGGAATAGACGTCGTATTTCACGCTGCCGCCCTCAAGCAGGTTCCCCTGTGCGAATACCATGTTTGGGAGGCGGTGCAAACCAACGTCGTCGGGGCCCAGAACGTGATTCAAGCAGCGTTGGAAGAGAATGTCGAGAAGGTTGTTGCGGTGAGCACCGATAAGGCGGTTAAGCCGGTGAATGCCATGGGCATGACCAAATCCATTCAGGAAAAGCTCTTTACGGCGGCGAACTTTCACAAAAACGGCAAACGCACGGTTTTTTCCTGCGTTCGCTACGGCAATGTCGTGGGCTCTCGGGGTTCGGTTATTCCGCTCTTTAAAAGACAGATCGAAGCGGGCGGGCCTGTCACGCTTACCGATGTGAGAATGACTCGTTTTATGTTGACTTTGGCGGACGCCATCGAGCTCGTGTTCCATGCCCTTGCTAAAAGCGTTGGGGGAGAGGTGTTTGTTCTGAAGATCCCGGCGGCGCTGGTGGCCGATATCGCCGATGTCATGGCCGAAGCATGCTCACCCGGCCGAAAGATTCCCCTGCAAAACATCGGAATTCGGCCAGGTGAGAAAATTCATGAAGTATTGGTCTCCGAGGCGGAGGCTGTCAGAACCATTGAGGCCGAAGAGATCTATATAATTTTGCCCCAAATCGATCTGGAAAACACCCGCTCCTTTTATCACAAGGAGGCGTTCGTTGAATTTTCAGAATACACGTCGGATGGAGCGAAGCAGTTGACCCGGGAAGAAATTCGCGCGCTCCTGTGCCGCACGGGGTGGATCGCTTCGTGAAAATTTTGGTAACGGGGGCTAGCGGCATGCTTGGCTACGAGCTAATTCGATTAGCCTGCCGCGATCATGAGGTGTGGGGTACCTACCTGGAGCATCGCCTGGATGTTCCCGGGTGTCAGATGTTTCGCCTGGATTTAACCGATGCCGGCCAATGCCGTAAAGAGCTGAAACATATAAAACCCGAAGCCATTGTCCATGCCGCGGCGATGACTGACGTGGATCACTGTGAAAGGGAACAAGACAAGGCAAGATGCATAAATACTGAAGGGACAGGCCTCTTGGCCGAAACCGCCGAGGAACTCGGAGCCCGCTTGGTCTATATTTCCACGGATTACGTCTTTGATGGTGAAAAGGGCCGTTACAAGGAGGAGGACCCTCCGTCACCGGTTAATTATTATGGCGCGACCAAGCTCCTTGGGGAAGATCTCGTGCGTCGGCATTGTACTCAAGGCCTGATTCTTCGCACGAGTATTTACGGATTACAAAAGCCTCCGCGACAAGGCTTGATGGAAAGACTGATTGAAACACTGCGCGAGGGAAAATCTCTGCCTCGTTTCGCGGATCAATTTGCCACGCCGCTCTATGCGGGCCAATTGAGCGCATTGATATTACAGCTATTGGACCACCGCGCCCTCGGGCTGCTTCACATCGGCAGCGCTGATAGAATCAGCCGTTTTGAATTTGCTCGAAAAGTAGCCGAAATCTTTACTTTCGATGCGGCGGTTATCCAGCCGGTTCCCTTCGGCGGCTCGGCGGAACTCGCACGGCGACCGCGGGACAGTTCTTTGGTGAGCGAAGCCATGACGCGGCGATATGGACTTCGTCTCCCCACGGTCAGCGATGGACTAAAATGGGTCAGAGACACTTGGAAAAGCAGACAGAACGAAAGGGCGGAAAGGTAATGATCGAGGGCGTGAGCGTCGATGCTTTGGATATCAAACGAGATGAGCGGGGCTGGTTGGCGGAGCTCCTGAGAGCCAGCCGCTTGCAGAACGGCGCGCAGCTTTCACAACTTTATGTCACTGTTGGGAATCCTGGCAAGACCAAAGGCAAGCATTATCATCGGCGCAAGGTCGAATGGTTTTCAGTGGTCAGCGGCAACGCCACGCTTTATCTCAAGGATACCAAAACCGGCGGCGAAGAGGTCGTCCGCATGGGGGAACAAAACATGGTGACGGTTACCATTCCGCCTTTCGTGGCCCATGCGATAACGGGCGACGACGACGGCCCTTTTTGCTTGATTGTAGTGGTGAGCGAGGAGTTCAATCCTCAGGATCCCGATACGCTATCCTATGACTTTCCTAATTTGTGAGCATCCATATGAATCCCTCAATTAGCATTATCATTGCCACTTCCGGTCGCGCGGAGAAAATTAGACGCCTGTTGGAATCTCTAACACGGGTCTCTGAGCGGGATACAATCAAGCACGAAATTGTCATTGCCAATAATGCCACCGATGAAACGGCAGCGGCGGCTGTGGAATCGTTGGCGCGGGAATTTGACGGCAGGGAGGGCGCGTGCTGCTGGCAAGTGAGGGAACCCATTGCTGGAAAATGCCGCGCGCAAAATAAAACCATCCCGTTGACCCAGGGCAATATCATTGCCTTTCTCGACGACGACGTAGAAGTGCGGCCGGAATGGCTTGCATCCGTTGACTCCTTCTTTAAAAAATATCCTCATGACGCCATGCAAGGATCCGTGATCATGCGTCCGGAGGACGAAAAGAATGCAGAGCTGCAAAAGGCGTTATCTAAGTATAGAACCGTTGATTTCTTGAATTACGGACCGCATACGGGCGCCGATCTCAATACCTTGACGGGTGGCAATATGGCCCTGCGACGGGAGGTATTCGCGCAAGTGGGCATGTTCGATGATCGCTTGGGCCCCGGCGGATTGGGTATTTCGGAGGACGTGGAATTTGCCAAAAGGATTCTCAAGGCGGGCAAGCGCATCGGTTGGGAGCCAAAGGCCGCTGTCTATAACGAATTGGACCCCAGCCGTTTAAATGAGGAATCTTTTCGGCTGCGGCATGAACTACAGGGACGGAGTCGACTTGCGTACAAAAACAACTCCATTTTTTCGATTGTCCCGAATCTTCTCCGGTCGGTTTGGACCTTCGGTTGGTACTCGGTGACGGATAATGAGAGAAAAAAATATCGCGCCAAAGGACGAGTTTATCATTATCGTGCCATGCTCCAGGAAAAAATGAAAATCATCGCCGGGAACCAGAAAGACGCAAAAAATCCGAGAGTTTAGGGGGGCTGCAAATGCAATGGAACCAAGAAGGTGATGGTGCCGCTGAACCTCACCCCTGTGCCCAGGAGCTGGCAGAAAAATTCCAGAATCGCGCGGCCAGACTCGCTGTCGTCGGCTTGGGATACGTGGGGCTCAGCTTGGCCACCGAGATGGCCAGGGCCGGTTTTGAGGTGACCGGAATCGATAATGACCCCATCAAGATCGGCTCCGTCAACTTGGGCAATTCCTACGTTCTGGATATACCCAGCGAAATCCTTCGCTCGCTGGTGTCACGTGATAAAATTAAAGCGACTCAGTCGTCGTCGGCCGTGAAGAATGTCGATGCCATAAGTATCTGTGTGCCGACGCCGCTGGGAAAGAGCAAGGAGCCCGATCTTTCATATGTGGTCGCTGCGGTAGAAGCGATCGGCAATCACCTTAAGCAGGGACAGCTAGTCGTTGTTGAAAGCACGACATACCCCGGTACGACGAGAGAGCTGGTGTTGCCGATACTACAGAAAACGGGACTCCGGGTCGGAAGGGATTTTTTCCTCGCCTTTTCACCGGAACGAGTTGATCCGAGCAACCTTGCCCATACCACGCGCACCATTCCAAAGGTCATCGGGGGCGTGACCCCGCAATGCGGCAGGCTGGCGGGTTTGCTCTATCAGCAGTTCGTCGACAAAATTGTGCAGGTCTCCTCGCCGGAATGCGCCGAAATGGCGAAGCTTCTAGAAAACACCTTCCGCAACGTGAACATTGCATTAGTCAATGAGATGGCGATCATGTGTCGCGAATTCGGCGTCGATGTATGGGAAGTTATCGACGCGGCAAAGAGCAAGCCTTTCGGCTACATGCCCTTTTATCCGGGACCCGGCCTGGGGGGTCAATGTATCCCGGTGGATCCCTATTATTTGACGTGGAAGGCTAGGCTCAATGGATGCGAGCCTCGGCTGATCGAATTGGCGGCCCAAATCAACAGTCAAATGCCCGCCTACACCGTGGGTAGGATCGTTGATGCCTTGAACGAACGGCGTCAAAGTTTGAAGAGCGCGAAAATTCTTGGCCTTGGCGTAGCGTATAAGCACGATACCAGCGATATACGAGAATCACCGGCTCTGGAGGTTTTGCAACGGCTCCTGCGAAAAGGGGCTTGCGTTTCATATTCGGATCCTCATGTAACATCGATTCAGCTCCAAGGCCAGAAGTTACAATCTCTTCCTGTTACTGCGGAACTGCTTAATTCCATGGACTGCGTCGTGCTGTTAACGGATCACTCGGGCTACGATTATCAAATGATTTCCGCTCATAGCCCTGTGATTGTGGACTGTCGCAACGCGTTCAGAGATTTCCCAAGATCTAATATCGTCTGCCTTTAATGGCCACCCAGGCCAACCGAAAAACCGATACCAATTGAATTTCTTCGTGGGCGCGGACCCGAGCAGGCTAGCGACCACGGGCTTATTTCCAGTGCCCGGCCATGCCGAGCGAAAACAGCAGGCAAACAAAGGTAGTCCAGCTTTGGGCGGTGAGCTTGCGCAGCAACCAACGGCCGGCAGGTTTAGAATAAGGCAGGCCACTCTTGCGTGAGGCAATATAAACCGCGCGCAAGGCGAGAGTTCCGGTTTTTTTGATTTTGGCTGTCGTCGAGGCTTTTGTAACTTTGCGAACCGCGGTGATGTTGTCGACGATGGTGATTTCCTGAAATCGGTCGGATCGAAACACATTTTCCCATAAGACCCGTTTTGGGCCGCGCTTTCTAATGGTGTCATGCATGGCGAGTATTCCGCCCTCAACCAAATGAGGTTCCCATAAGGCGAAGTCGAGTTTTGCCGCCTCGTAACGGTGATCCCCATCGATCCATAAAAGTCGGATTGGCTTGTTCCATCCCCGAGCCGCCTCCTCGGAGGTCATGAGCATTGGAACCACGCGCCCTTCAACGCCGGTATTTTTAATGTTTGCGAAAAACTGGGAAAGCGTGTCTTCCAAGTAGCCTTCCTCGGGAAAAACCTTGTGCGGATCAATGGCGAAAATGTTTTCATGGTGAACCTTTGATGCGCCCCGCGCCAAGGCTACGGTGGACTTACCTTTCCAGCTGCCAATTTCCACAATGACGCCAGCGCGCTCGTTGTATTGGCCGAGCTGATAAAGGCAATCCACTTCACTGTACGTAAGCATTCCCGCTAGCTTGTAGACATCTTCAAGCTCCTTCACGGCTGTTGTCTCCCACCGCGGTTATAGCATCGGCCAAAAGGGACTTAAAGCGGCGGTTTGATTTTTCCCGAGCCAGCCCCTATGTTTGAGAACCATGCGAGCGCAGGAAAACGATCGGAAAGTCCAACCCACGGTCTCGGCTATCGTGGTTTGTTTCAATGAAGAAAGGAATATAGAGGCCTGTCTCGAGAGTTTACGCTGGTGTGATGAAATTGTTGTCGTCGATTCCTTCAGCACCGATCGTACCGTGGTCATCTGCCGCCAGTACACGGACAGGATCATACAGAGACCCTGGGCCGGTTATCGTGATCAGAAGTCTTTTGCCCATTCCCAGGCGACAAAGGACTGGATTCTCCTGGTCGATGCGGACGAAAGGGTGACCCCGCAACTGAGGGACGAAATTCGCGCGTCCTTGAACCATGACGCGGGCCGATTCGTCGGGTTTGCCATACCCCGGTTGGTTTTTTATCTGGGACGTTGGTGGAGGCGGGGGGGCTGGTATCCCGACTATAAGGTCCGTTTGTTTCGTCGCGACCGGGCGCGTTGGGGGGGGATGGACCCCCATGAAAAGATATTAGTCGACGGTAAGGTGCGTCGTCTAACCCAGCCACTGCACCACTTTTCTTACCGTAATATAGATGACCACATCCAGAGGATCAACCGATTCACCACCATTTCATCGCGGGAGCTGAAGAAAGAAAACCAGCCCTGGCGCTTGAGCGATGCGTTGCTGCGCCCCGCCTATCGTTTTTTTCGCTCCTATGTCATAAAGCGCGGTTTCATGGAAGGATTTGCCGGTTTTTACATGGCGGTGACCGCCGCCATGTATGTTTTTTTGAAGTATGCTAAGCTCTGGGAACGAGATTTGGAGGAAAAAGACAACGGTGGGCGGAAAGAGTCATAGCCGCCTCCTTAGAATCCTCCACATCGATCCTGAGAGGAATTGGGGTGGTGGAGAGGCTCAGGTACTCGGGCTTCTAACCTACTTGGCGGAGCGCGGACATCAAAACGAGCTTTTGGCCCATCCTCAAGGCCAGCTCTTCGAACGGAGCCAGAAGCTCAGGGTCAATACGCTTCCTCTCTTAGTTAGAAATGATTTGGATTTAAGGCCGGTTGGATCGTTGCGCCGTCGTATCCGACGGGAAAAATACGATATCGTTCATTTCCATACGAACAGAGCCCATGCTCTTTCCTTGTGGCTGCCACGGGGGAAACAATCGCCGAAATATGTGGTGACTCGGCGTATGGATTATCCTACGGGAAAAAGTCGCTACACCCGTTATCTGTATAACCAAAGGGTGGACGGTGTGGTGGCCATTTCGCAAACCATCGCGGTGCTATTAGCGGAGTCGGGAGTCGATTCGAAGAAAATTCGTGTGATATATAGTGGCATCGATTGCCAACCCTTTGAGCTGCTGGCCCCCGGGTCGCAGGCTCATAAGGAAGAAGTGGTTGTAGGAATCGTGGCGTCGCTGGCGGCGCGGAAGGGTCATCGGTTTCTGCTGGAGGCGGCGGCGCTGCTCAAAGGTGAGGGTTATCGCTTCAAATATCTTCTTGCGGGGGAAGGTGCATTACGACGTGAACTGGAGGCGATCGCGGCCAGTTTGGGTTTGATCGACGAGGTACGCTTTTATGGTTTTGTTACTGACACAACACGATTCTTATCCGAGATCGATATTTTTGTTCTACCGTCGCTCCACGAAGGATTGGGCGTTGCTGCGCTAGAAGCTATGGCGGCGGGCAAGCCTGTGGTGGCCACAAGGGTCGGTGGTTTGGCAGAATCCGTCCTCGACACCGTTACGGGGATGTTGGTTTTACCGGGGGATGTAAAGGCGTTGGCTGGCGCCCTGGCCAATCTAGCCGACGACCCTTCTTTAGCTCGCGCCATGGGCGAAAAAGGCGCGGAGCGGGTGCGGCGCCACTTCACCTTGGAGCAGATGGCGAGAGGAAATGAAGCCTATTATTATGATTTGCTCCAAGGTACGAATTAACCTCCGCTCGGCGGGAAATGTCTTGATCGTGCTCGCTGTGAACATGTCAAACGAGCACATACAAGGTGAAAAAAGAAAATAGCGGGACACGCGCAGGAAAGGACGGCAGCCGAGAGACGGTGCGGGCTCAGGTTGCCCCGCGGTAGTGAAAAAGCTTTTAGAAATTCTTGCGAGATTTTCACGGGCGCATTTGCTTGTGGTCGGGGACCTCATGCTCGATCGTTTTATCTGGGGCGATGTCGAGCGGATCTCGCCGGAGGCTCCGGTGCCGGTTCTTCGCGTGGCCTCTGAAAGCTCCCGTCTCGGGGGAGCGGCCAACGTAATTCACAATATATGTTCTCTCGGGGCGCGAGCCACTGCCTGCGGTGTCATCGGCCGGGACGAACCTGGAAGAAAGATTTTAAAGGACCTGCGTCGCCTCGGGGCGTCTACCGCCGGGGTGTTTTTTGACCGACAATATCAAACGATTCAAAAAAGCAGGATTATCGCGCGACCACGCCATCAACAGATCGTTCGTTTGGATCGGGAGAATGACGTCGCCCTACGCGCCGCGACGCTCGATAAACTTCATCAGTTCGTTTTGCAGAGAGCCGCTCGTTGCGATGCCATGATTATATCGGATTACGGCAAAGGCGTTGTACATGGTGAATTGCTTGCTTCACTGGGGGATCTATTGGGCAGAAAAAAAATGGTTTGTGTGGTTGATCCAAAAAAAGAGAACTACGGGCGCTACCGGTTCCCAACATTGATAACTCCTAATAAGGATGAAGCGGGCGAGGCCTCGGGCATCGCGATTCGGGATGGGACTACACTACAAACGGCAGGCGAGAGGTTGGTGCGATTGTGGCAGGCGCGAGGAGTCTTGATAACCCGCGGCCAGGAAGGGATGAGCCTGTTTCGCCCGCGCCTAGGAGTCAAGCACTTTCCGACTCAAGCGAGGGACATTTTTGATGTCACCGGAGCGGGAGATACGGTGGTCGCGGTGTGCGGTCTGGCGTTGGCGTCGGGCGCCACCTATGATGAAGCTGCGGTGATGGCCAATCTGGCGGCGGGCCTGGTCGGCGATGCAGTTGGAACCGTAGCGGTGTCGCGGTCTAAACTGAAACAAGCCATCAAGGACCAGCAATGAAAAGTATGACGGGTTACGGCGAGGCGCACTATCAGGTGCGCGGCACCAAGATCGTCGTACAATTACGTAGTTTGAATCATCGACATCTAGACTTGCAACTGAGAACTCCGAGGGAATACCTTGGCTTCGAAGAGGAGATTCGCAAGGCCATACGGGGTAAAATCTCCCGGGGACGGATTGATCTATTCATCAACCGATGGGCAGCGAAAGCTCAGGGGCGCCGGCTCGAAATCGATGAAACGCTGTTGAGCCAATACCTGGCGGCCTTCAAACAAGCCAAGAAGCGATTTCAACTGGCCGGTGAAATTGGGGTGGAGTTGCTGGTCCGGGTGCCGGAGCTTTTTCATGTGCGCGACATCGAAGCGGACGCGGCCGTGGAACGAAAGGGACTGTTTCTGGCGCTCCGTTCGGCTTTGAATAAACTCGAAGGGTCTCGTGCGCGCGAAGGTCGACAACTCAAAGCGGACATGCAGCGGCAGATCAGTCAATTGAGAAAAATTGCAGCGGCTTTAGAAACGCGAGCTCTCAATGGGGCGACGCGGTTGCAAAGACAAACCTTAAATTCGGCGGGTAACGGGGAGTCCGCAATGCGCCCGGACAAGGAAACGGGGGATTTTGGCGCTATGGTTTCAAAGGGCGACATCAACGAAGAGGTGGTGCGCTTGAGGACTCACGTGGAGGCTTTAGGGCGAGTAATTCGGGAACCCGAGCCCGTGGGCAAAAAGATCGATTTCATGCTCCAGGAGATACAACGGGAGTTGAATACCATCGCCTCCAAAGTGCCTCAACTGGAAGTGGTGCAATGGGTATTGGAAGGCAAAGAGAGAGTCGAAAAAATTAGAGAACAATGCCAGAACGTTGAATGAATCGAAAAACAACACGACGGACCCGCAGACAGGGGATTATCTTTATTCTTTCAGCCCCTTCGGGTGCCGGTAAGACCACGTTGATTAAAGGGCTGCGGGCGGTCTATCCCGATATCAGACTTTCCGTGTCCTGCACGACTCGTCCACGGCGGCAAGGAGAGGTTGAGGGGAGGGACTATCGATTTGTGACTCTGGAGCGATTCGTCGGCATGAAAGCCAGGGGAGAATTTGCCGAATCCGCCAAAGTCCACGGTTATTTCTATGGCACGGGTCGTAAAGTGTTGGATCGATGCGTACGTAGAGGAGAAGATATTCTGCTCGATATCGATGTCCAAGGTGCCAGACGGATCAAGCGAAACTATCCTGGGGCCGTTTCCATATTTCTCCTGCCCCCTTCGATGCGCGTATTGCAGCATCGGTTGGCTTTGAGAAGAACCGATGGGAGGGACACGATTCTGCGCCGGCTGGCCAATGCCCGAGGTGAAATCCGCCAGATAATCAAGTATGATTATTATGTAATCAATCGCGAGGTCGAAGCAGCGGTGGCGCTGCTGGTCGCCATCGTTCAGGCAGAGCGGGCGAGGATCTATAGAGTTAGGCAAGGGGCATGGAGGCGCTTCGTTTAAGACGTCATAAAGTTTATGAGTAAGGATATCAAACTTACCGATCTGGTGGAAAAAGTTCGTTCATATTATCCCGCGGCGGATGCCGAGATTATCGGTCAAGCTTACGAATTTTCCGCGCGGGTTCATCAGGGCCAAAAACGGTTGTCCGGGGAGCCTTATCTCATTCATCCCATGGCCGTAGCGGATATTATTGCCGACCTGAAATTGGACGTGCCCAGCGTCGTGGGCGGGTTGCTGCACGACACGGTGGAAGACACGCTGGCGACTTTAGACGAATTGAAGAGTATTTTTGGGCGAGAGATTGCCGCCTTAGTCGACGGGGTCACCAAATTGAGTCGTGCCAACTTTAGCACTCGGGAGGAAAAGCAAGCGGAGAATTTTCGCAAGATGCTTCTCGCCATGGGCAAAGATGTCCGGGTCATTCTCATCAAGATCGCCGATCGCGTCCACAATATGCGCACGCTGGATCATTTGCCGCTTGAAAAACAGCTCCTCACGGCGCAGGAGACGTTGGATATCTATGCCCCATTATCGCACCGTCTCGGCATCGCCTGGATCAAGAGCGAGTTGGAGGATTTGGCGCTTAAATATCTGCATCCCGAGATCTTCTACCAGCTGAAGCGCAACGTCTCCAAGAAAAAGGGCGATCGCGAAAAGTACATCGAAGAGGTGATTTCGATCATAGGTAAAAAACTCGAGTCCGAGGGGATTGACGCCGAAGTCACGGGGCGGCCCAAACACTTCTTCAGCATCTACCAGAAGATGGAGAGTCAGAATCTGCTCTACGATCAGATCTATGATTTGGTAGCGTTCCGGGTTCTGGTAGACACGCCGCGGGAGTGCTACGAGACTCTCGGCATTATTCATTCCCATTGGCGGCCGGTTTCGGGCCGCTTCAAAGACTATATCGCATTGCCGAAACCCAACATGTATCAATCGTTGCACACCAGCGTCATCGGGCCCTACGGCGAGCGGATGGAAATCCAGATTCGCACCCAGGAGATGCATCGCATCGCGGAGGAAGGGATCGCGGCTCACTGGCGCTATAAGGAAGGAAAGGACTTTCAGGTCGGCGATATTCAGCGGTTTGCCTGGCTCAGGCAATTGCTCGAATGGCAGGAGAACCTGCAGGATCCGCAGGAATTCTTTCACAACTTGAAAGAAGATCTCTTCTCAACGGAAATGTATGTATTCACTCCGAAGGGGGACCTTTTGAACTTTCCCAAAGGCTCCACCGTTATCGACTTTGCATATCGGATCCATTCCGAGGTGGGGCAACACTGCTCGGGCGCCCGAGTCAACGGACAATTAGTCTCTCTCAAGTATCTGCTGCGCAGTGGCGATACCGTAGAGATCATCACCACCCAACAACAGGTTCCCAGCCGTGAATGGCTTAAATGGGTGAAGACTCCCCGCGCCAAGTCAAAAATCAGAAACTGGCTAAAATCCCAACAACGAACTCGGAGCGTCGCCTTGGGGCGCGAAATTCTCGAAAGCGATTTGCAGCGCTACCAGTTAAATTACGCGGCCCTGCGCAGCGAGGGAAAGTTTGAATGGCTGGCGAAAGAGCTGGGTTTGAAGGACGAGGAGGCGATTCTTGCGGCACTGGGCTACGGCCGGATCACCACTCGACATGTTTTGTCGAAGTTGATACCCACGGAAAAGCTCGATGTCGGCGCGAAAAAAGTGGAAGGATCTTTGGAGTCTCTATTTCGTCTGGTGTCGAGCCAGAAACGAACGGCGGGGATCCACGTCAAGGGCGTCGACGATGTCCTGGTGCGGTTCGCTCTGTGTTGTCACCCTTTGCCCGGCGAACCCATCGTTGGCTTTATCACTCGCGGACGCGGTGTTACGGTCCATACCCTGGGCTGTTCTACGGTATTGGAGAGCGATCCGCATAGGAAAATCGAAGTCCGTTGGGAGGATAACGGTCAGGCGCCTCGTGCGGTGAAGATCGAAGTGAGTTGCGTTGACCGACCGGGTTTACTGGCGGCCATCAGCGCCGCAATTACCAGCGCCGATGCCAACATCGCACGCGCCCAAATTCGCACCTTTTCAAGCGAGAAAGCGCTGAACACCTTTGAGGTCATGATTCGGGATTCAGACCATCTAAAAAAAGTGTTGCAAAACGTTTCTAAGGTTAAAGGGGTTTACAAAGCCGTGCGCGCACGGGGTCGAACCGGCGGCAAGTCGGAGAGGGAGCCGTTGAATAAAGAGGAACTGCAGTGAAACCTAAGGTAGGAATCAAGCCACTTTGTGTACCCGGCCAGAGTGGATGCAGTCTGTGCAGACCAGAGCGCGTTTGACTTGACCGTTGAAGCGAGCCCGTACCCGCTGCAAATTGGGGCGCCACGATCGTTTTGTTTTGTTGTTGGCGTGACTGACGTTGTGACCCACAGAACGGCCTTTACCACAAATCGAACAAATCCTTGCCATAAGCGTTAACTCCGTATCCTTTCAATGATCTCAGTTGTGGAGAAGCCCGGCAAATAAGGTATGACGACCACTTTCCCGCCCTGCTCCTCGACGATATCCCCACCTATGATTTTTTCCCTGCCCCAGTCGCCCCCCTTCGCCAACACGTTGGGCTTCAAAGCGGCGATGATACTGTAGGGGTCCGGTTCATCGAATAGAATTACATAATCTACCATTTCCAATGCTCCGATCAACTCGCTTCTATCCGATTCTGATACGATAGGGCGCGTCGAACCTTTGATCGCTTTGACGGACCGGTCACTGTTTAGACCGACGATCAAAAGATCGCCGCAGGCTTTGGCTTGTCGTAGCACATAGAGATGCCCTGGATGAAGCAGGTCGAAACAGCCATTGGTGAAAACAACTTTTTTACCGTTTGCTCTTGCCTCGGCGACAATTAGCTGCAAATCTTCGAGGCTCTTGCGCTTAACGGACACACTCAAGGGGTAACACGACAACTATAGGTTTTCAATTCAAATAGGCTGATCGCGGGTAAGTCAAATGGTCCCAGAACCAATCCTTGACCCACAAGAAAAATTTCGTTAAGGTAAAAAACAGTTGAAATTTTAGAACCTTGCCCAGTTTGTAATTGCATTGAGGAGGAAAAATGGAATATCAGGATCTCAGGGATTGGATACAAATCGCCGAAGAAATGGGTGAGCTGAAAACCCTGAAAGATTGCGACTGGAACCTGGAAATCGGCGCCATCACCGAACTTGTAGGCCACAAGGAAGATGGGCCGGCCGTCTTGTTTGACGAAATTAAGGGCTATCCGAAAGGATTTCGCGTTTTATCCAACTCTTTGGCCTCCAGGAAGCGGCTGGCCCTGACTTTGGGGCTTCCCGCCGGTGAAACAAAGATGGACTTCGTGCGGATTTGGAAAGAAAACTATAAAAAGATTAAGCCCATACCAGCCAAGTTCGTCAAAAAAAGCCCGCTCTTCGATAATGTCTACAAAGACGGCGATATCGATATGTTCCGGTTTCCGACCCCCCTATGGCACGACAAAGACGGCGGGCGCTACATCGGCACGGGCAGCGTGGATATCACACGCGATCCCGACGAGGGTTGGGTCAACTACGGCACTTACCGCGTCATGATTCATGACAAAAACAAAGTCGGGTTCTACATTTCCCCCGGCAAACATGGCCGCATTCAGCGTGAGAAGTACGCAGCCAGCGGTCAGCCATTCAAGCTGGCCATGTCCTTCGGCCACGATCCGTTAACATTCCTGGCAGGCAGTATCGAGGTCCCCTACGGCGTGCCGGAGTATGAATTCATCGGCGGGATTCGCGGCGAGCCTTTCGAGATGATCGAAGGCGAATACTCGGGATTGCCGATACCGGCTAATGCTGAAATCGTCATCGAAGGGGACGTGCATTTTGATAACCCGAAAGTCGAAGGGCCATTCGGCGAATGGACCGGCTACTACGCCAGCGCCGAGCGCGCCGAGCCTTGGGTCGAAGTCAAGCGGCTCTATCATCGCAATGATCCAATCATTCTGGGATCTCCTCCGGGCCGTCCGCCGGCGGAACTCGGCTGGTATCGGTCCTACCTGCGCTCGGCATTGATTTGGGACGAAATGGAAAAGGCCGGAGTGCCGGATGTAAAAGGGGTTTGGCTGACCGTATCAGGCGGCAGCCGATTGATGATGGTCGTATCCATCAAACAGCGCTATCCAGGCCATGCAAAACAGGCCGCGGTGGTGGCGTCACAGTGTCACGCCGGGGCTTATCTTGGGCGCTTTGTGGTAGTCGTTGACGACGACATTGACCCGTCGAACACGGACGACGTTATCTGGGCCATGGGTACCCGCTGCGAGCCGGCTGAGGATATCGACATCCTGCGCCGCTGTTGGAGCGGTCCTCTGGATCCGGTCATACACCCGACCAAAAAAGGTTTTAACTCGCGCGCCATTATCGACGCCACTCGGCCCTACGAGTGGATGAAGGATTTTCCGCCGGTGGCCGAATCGGACAAAGCCGTTCTCGACGCCACGGCAAAGAAGTGGGGCGCCGAGCTATTCAGCGGCAACGGTAAAAAATAACAGTCCACTATCCTCGTTTGCTAATGAGGGGGCAAGTCGATCACCAGTGTGGTTGGCTTGCCCTTTTTCATTACCTCCAACTTGATTTGGCGGGAGAGCTTTGCGGCTCGGAGCAATGCCTCCAATTCATTGGCTGTCTGAACGGGCTTATCGTCGGCTTTCGTGATGATGTCTCCGCGCTGTATGCCGGCGGTCATGGCCGCACCCCCTGGAGTTACCTCGGCGACTAAAACGCCTCTTTGCGCCCCGATTTGGAATAAGGCGGCAAGCTCTTCAGTTAGATCCTGCGTTTGTATGCCTAATTTTTTTTGCGTCTGATCTGCCCGGCCGGCAAGCCCCGGGGAGGGTTTTGCTGTCGCTAGGACGCGGGTCGACACATATATAGGAGCCTTCATCCGAAGCGCCACTGCGATGGCATCGCTCGGCCGCGCATCGATCTGCTGCTCCTGTCCCTTGAATGCCAAAGAAAGAACCGCAAAATAAGTATTATTGCGAAGGTCCGTGATCGTGACTCGACGCAGGGTAGCCCCCACCCCTTGCAGTATGTTACGAATCAGATCGTGCGTTAAGGGTCGCGGCATGGTGACCTGTTCCAATTCCAGAGCGATAGCCCGGGCCTCCGGGACATCGATCCAGATGGGGAGGATTTTCTTGTCAGGAATTGTCTCAAGCACGACAACCGGGGTTTGCGAGTTGGGATCCAGCGTGAGAGTTTTGATTTTTGATTCCACTGTGCCGGCATCCAGCGCGGCAAAGGAGGCTGCGGGCTGGACCGCAAGCAATGCTACAAGAAAAAGACATTCGATAAACTTCATGCGAACTCCCTCGATTGTAAGCGGTTGATCAGCGGACATGGCAACAAGCTGAGATTATCCGTCGATTTTAGATTCTGTCAATGGCTGAGTTTTTCTTGACCCCGTCATCCGGGCTAAGTTATTGTTTAAAGGAGAAAGGCCATGCGCGTGTGAAAATTCAGGTATTGACAGATGAAATGGCCAGCCGTATCGCGGCGGGAGAGGTCGTAGAGCGCCCCGGTTCGGTGGTGAAAGAACTCGTGGAGAATGCGCTGGACGCGGGGGCGACGGAGATCTTTATCGCGGTGGAGAAGAGCGGAACGGTACTCATTCGAGTGTCCGACAACGGCGAAGGCATGGACCCGGACGATTTAGCTCTCGCCGTCGAGCGACATTCAACAAGCAAACTCAAAGATGAAAACGACCTTTTTCGTATTGCGACTTTGGGTTTCCGCGGCGAAGCCCTGCCCAGCATCGCCTCGGTTGCCAAGTTGGAAATTGTCTCTCGGCCGAAACACGCCGATGCCGGTTACCGGGTTCGAGTTCAAGGCGGGAAGAAGGACCCACCCGGCCTCACCGCCACGCCGCCGGGAACCAGTGTCGAAATTCGGGATATTTTCTTCAATACCCCGGCGCGCAGAAAGTTTCTCAAGGCGCCTGCAACGGAGCTGAGTCATATTTGCGATGCCGTGAATCGGCAGGCTTTGGCGTTTCCCCAGGTTCATTTTTGTCTAATTCACGACGGGCGGACAATTGCCGACTATGTGGCGGTGAGGGAGGAGCAAGACCGGCTTGGACAAGTCTTGGGGCGTGAAATCGCGAAGGACTTGGTCCCCTTCGCCTTTAGCCAGGGGGAGTTGAAGCTTCATGGATATTTGAGTTCCGCCCCGTCGTCATTTCCCAATTCCCGTTATTTTTTTAATTTCGTGAATCGGCGCTACGTACGCGACAGGGTGCTCCATCACGCGGTGCTTCAAGGCTATGAGACCTTGCTCATGAAAGGCCGTTATCCTGCCGTGGTACTTTTTCTCGAACTCCCCTTTGCCGACGTGGACGTCAATGTCCATCCTGCCAAATATGAAGTTAGATTTCGCCGTCAGTCGGAGATTCACGATCAGGTATCACAGGCGATTCGCGAGACGTTGAAACAGCGGGCGAAAGACCCCACGGCTTATACCGCTGAGGCTCGTTCGCGGGCGTGGCCCACGGTGACGGATTCGTTTCTCCCCTATGGCAGCCCGCCCCACAATGATCATCCGTCGCCCCCTTCAAAGCAGCCGTTCCCGATGCCGTCGCGCATGGCTCCGATCCCTCAAGGTTGTTTTTCCTCCATGGAAGTTCTTGGCCAGATTCTCGGCTGTTATCTGGTTTGTTCCTCCTCTCAAGGGTTAGCCCTCATTGATCAACACGCGGCCCACGAACGCGTTGTTTTTGAAAAGTTGCGCCGTCAAATGTCCGAGGGAAAGGTAGAAAAGCAGAGCCTGCTTATCCCGCAAACGGTTGAACTCTCCGCCGGGGAGCTGCTTCTGCTGGAGAACCAACAGGCAACGTTGGCCCGCTCGGGGTTCGACCTGGAGCCGTTCGGCCCCAACGGCTATGCTATCACCGCCGTCCCGGCGCTATTGCGGGAAGGAGACTACCGCTCCATCGTAGGGCAGATGGTCGTGGAGTTGGCGGAAGTGGAAAAGTCGGGAGCGCTGCAACAACAACTGGAAGAACGCCTAGCGACGATCGCCTGTCACAGCGTCATTCGCGCCAATCGCCGGCTGGAAATGAACGAGATACGGGCGTTGCTCAAAGAACTGGATGAGGTTGATTTCGCCACCCAATGCCCTCATGGGCGCCCTGTGCTTTTAGAATTCAGTCGCGATGACCTGGAGAGAATGTTTAAAAGGGTGTGACCCGCCGTGCGTGCTTCCCCATGGCGGCCCTATGGTACCGAAGCCGGACTGCTGACTAAGGGCTCAAAAAGACAACCGAAGATCGAGACCTGGAGAGGGCCGGAGCGAGCCCTGCGGTATTGCAAATGGCAAATCTCAAAGAGCAAATTTGGAACCCGAGACCTGCGATTTGCAATTTCACGGCTGTGTGGATCGACCGCGCTTGAAAGGGTTTGCCTGGAAGGCCGTCGGCGCGCGATAGATTGTCAAGATCAAGATACTATCGAACTCCAGATAATTGAATGAAACCCAAAGTCATCATTGTTCTGGGTCCTACGGCAGCGGGGAAGAGCGAAATTGCCTTACGATTGGCCGACGAGAAGGGCGGGGAGATCATCAACGCCGACTCCCTGCAGGTTTACCGTTACTTAGATATTGGAACGGGAAAACCGTCGGCGGAGGAACGCGCTCGTGTTTTTCATCACTTGATAGACATCGTCGATCCAGACGAAGACTTCAATGTCGCGATGTTTCGCCGTTTGGCGCTCGTTAAGGCCGCGGAAATCGCCGATCGTGGAAAGCCTGTCGTTGTTTGCGGCGGAACGGGACTTTATATCCGGGCGTTGACCCGCGGTTTATTTAACGGACCGCAGACTTCCCCCGAGCTGCGACGCAGGCTTGAGGAAGAAATCGACCAGCATGGGTTGGGGAAGGTCTACCACCGGTTAGCGCAGCTTGACCAGGCGGTGGTCGGGCTCATCCATCCTCATGATCGGCAACGCATCGTTCGCGCGATGGAGGTTTATGAACTCACCGGAAAACCGATGAGCGCCTGGCAAAAGGAGCACGCATTCAAGGAAAGTCCTTTTGAAACTCTGAAAATCGGCGCGACTCGTGAACGCGGGGAGCTCTATCATCTCATCGACCGGCGTTGCGAGCGAATGGTTCAGGAGGGGCTTCTGGAAGAAATTCGAACCCTTGTAGACAAAGGCTACGGCCCAGATCTCAAACCAATGCAAAGCATCGGCTACCGTCACATGGGACTGGTGCTTAAAAAAGAGCTCAAATTGGAGGAGGCTCTGACCTCGATGCAAAATGACACGCGTCACCTAGCCAAGCGCCAGCTGACCTGGTTTCGCCAAGACCTCGAGATCAATTGGTTTCATCCCGATATGGAGCGGCAGAAGATCGTACAAGCCGTGGAAAAATTTCTCTCATGATAGCAAAAAAAGCCTGGCTCGCGTGGGTTGAAGCCCCTGCTCGGTTGCGTGGGCGACGTAAATCCGCTTTCCAAGCTATTTCCGTTGACCCCGTTCAACGGGCAGGGTAAGGTTCGAAACGCCACGGTTTCGGACGTCGCTCCAAGGAGTGGGGTATGTATGGTCAACCACTTAGGCTCACGATTGTCATCATCACGATACTCAATCTCGGCGGCTGTGCCGTGCCCTCGGTTAACCCGTTGCCATCCGGCGAAGAGATCCTGGTGAAAAAGGCGCTCGAAATCCATGGCCGTGTTCTGACCCTCGATACCCATGTCGACTTTTCCCCGGCGAATTTTACTGCCGAGCGCAATTATACGCAGCGTCTCGATACCCAATTGAATCTCCCCAAAATGGACGAGGGCGGTCTGGACGCGGTATTTTTCAGTGTCTATGTGCGTCAGACGAGCGAGGCGCAGGATCCCGATGCTTTCAAAGCGGCGGGTTACCAACGGGCTTACAAGGCGGCCATCGAGAAATTTGACGCGATTCATCGACTCGTCAGGCAAATCGCCCCCGATAAAATCGAGTTGGCGCTCGACTCTGCCGATGTCCGTCGGATTAGCGCCAAAGGGAAAAAAGTCGCGCTCATTGGCGTCGAAAACGGCTACCCGATGGGTGAAGACCTCTCTCGTGTGAAAGAGTTTTACGAGCGCGGCGCGCGTTATATGTCGTTGGCCCACAATCGCCACAGCCAGCTCTCGGATTCGCACACCGGCGAGCGGGAGGGTTGGAAGTGGCACGGCCTATCTCCCCTGGGGAAGCAAGTCATTGGCGAAATGAATCGGTTGGGTCTGATGATTGACGTCTCACATGTCTCTAAGGCGTCGATGTTGCAATCCGTGGCTTTATCCAAAGCCCCGGTTATTGCGTCCCATTCCTCAGTGCGCGCGCTATGCAATGTCAGCCGCAACATGGACGACGAGCAGCTTCTAGCGCTAAAGAAGAATGGCGGGGTGGTGCAAATCGTGGCTTATCCCACTTTTATCAAGACGTCGGAACCCGACTCACCGGAGCGGGCCGCGGCTCTCAGTTTTCTCAGAAAAGAATTTAAATTGCCCGACGTGTCGGGGGCGGCGCAACTCGCGGCCGGGAGAGCCGCCTTGGCGTGGTTGTCGGTTGGGGACCGCGCCCAATACCAAAAAAGATTGGCAGAAATAGACCTCAAACATCCCGGCGATCCGCCGGCGACGGTCAAAGAATTTGTCGATCACATCGATTATGCGGTAAAGCTTGTGGGGAGTGATCACGTGGGCATTGCCTCGGACTTCGAGGGGGGCGGGGGGGTTACGGGTTGGAGCGATGCTAGCGAAACCTTCAATGTGACGTTGGAGCTGGTGCGGCGGGGCTACAGCGAGGAACAGATCGAAAAGCTGTGGGGCGGCAATTTGCTGCGCGTGATGGACGCAGTCCAAAGGATCGGGCGCGAATTGCAGTAGCTAACGGGGTAGGGCGCGGATCGTTGCGCGCTAGCAACAGGGCAGCGGATTTTCGATCAAGTTGTAGACGTGATCGAAGGTGACCTCGTTGATCCGCGCCAATATTTTGAAGAGCCGTGGCGGCTCGCCTTGGAGAAAAACCATGATGGCGGTTTCGACTGGCGGGCAACCCGACTTGACACAGGGCACTTCCTTGATGACCACCGGAGCGTCGGGCGGAAAAGTCAAAATGTTTCGCACCCAGTATCGAATCTGGTCCAAAGTATAGGAGGAGACATCCTGCTTGCGACCGAAGGGATCGATATCGGATGATGCAGCCTCGCCGTTTTTTGTGGTAATACAATTTTTGAATCCGGCGGTGATAGCCTCCCCGTCTAAATTTCGCCCGATGAATACCAGCCGATTGAGCCGCTCTTCCTCGGCCGCCCATTGACGCCCGGGGCGCCCCTCGAAAAGTAAATGGACGCCTTGAAAAACAAATTGGTCGGGATCGTTGCGCAGGTTAAGTATACCTTTCATGCGCATGATCTTTGGTCCGGAGTCCGCCAGCAAGTCGCGAAACCACTGGCTCACTTTGAGACCGTCAAGATTTCCCGGAACGACAATCGAAACTGTGGCGATACCTTCGGTATGGGCGTGATTGTCGTGGTGATTCTGGACTTTCGCCTCGATGCTGAGACTGCGTAGGTCGAGGATGGAGCCAATGTCGACATCGGAGTTTCTCGTCTGGCAAATACGTGCCGCGCCGTTCAAGTTCCTAATCTTGTATTCGAGTTCGGGCAAATCCTCTGGATTGATGAGGTCGGTCTTGTTGAGTAGCACCATGTCAGCGAAGGCGATCTGTTCTTTGGCCTCTGTGGAATGATCGAGTTGCTGAAAAATATGCTTCGCATCCACCACGGTGACAACACCATTGAGCTGAAATGCATTTTTGATTTGCTCGTCGACAAAAAAAGTTTGCACCACGGGGGCAGGATCGGCCAAGCCGGTGGTTTCGATCATGAGCGTATCGAATTTGGATTTGTGCTGGAGTAGTTGAAACAGGCTGCGCAAGAGATCGCCGCGGACGGTGCAGCAGATGCATCCATTGCTCATTTCGACGATTTCTTGATCGGAGGAAATGAGCAGATGATGATCGATGCCAACTTCGCCGAACTCGTTGACGATCACCGCCACCCGCCGGCCATGATCTGACGTTAGGACACGATTGAGAAGCGTAGTTTTACCGGCACCGAGAAAGCCTGTGAGAACCGTGACTGGAACTCGCTCATCGTTGATTTGCATCATAGGCTTAAAATCATATCTTATTGTTTTCTAAAAGTAACAACGCAACGAGTTTCAGTCAATACAATAGACCGCCTCTATTGTATTTTGTTCGGAGCATCGACAGCCATGGCATCCAACCATCCCCTCACCGTTCCCTCTCCCTCGCAAGCGAGGGAGAGGACCGAGAAGAGGGGGGTTTAGAACAGACGTTTTTTCTGTTACTCATGCCTTCATCATTAATTTGCTGGGAGGTGGGCTAAATGAAACTCGAAGGCAAAGTGGCTCTCATCACCGGCTTCGGTTCTGGCCTGGGGAGATCAATGGCGATCTTGTTCGCCAGGGAGGGAGCGGCGGTGGGGGGAACATCGACAACCGAAGCTAAAGGCCGCGACACGGTCCGCCTGATCGAAGAAGCCGAAGGCATGGCTATATTTCGCGCCGGGGATGTCGCCAATGCGTCGCAAATGAAAGCCTTGGTCGAAGCGGTTGTGAAAGAGTTTGGCGGTATTGACATTGTCGTAAATAGCGCGGGTGTCAGAACTAACGGCAGCATTACTGAAATCACCGAAGCGGATTGGGACCGAACACTGGATACGAACTTGAAAGGCGCATTTATCGTGTCGCGCCTGGCGATTCCGGAAATGATCAGACGCGGCGGCGGTGTCATCCTCAACATTGCTGCGCGATCGGGTATGGCTGGGCAGGCCGGGCGCGCGGCTTACTGCGCCTCGAAGGGTGGTCTAATTACCCTGACTGAGGCTATGGCCATGGATCATGCGAAGCAAAATATCCGGGTAAATTGCATCTGTCCGGGACCGACGCGCACTCCCATGGTCGATACCTCGACCGCCGAAAGGCTGGCTCACTATAAGACCCGTGTCCCCGTTGGCCGAATCGGAGAACCCGAGGATGTGGCGCGGGCGGCGCTTTACCTTGCCTCGGATGACGCCTCCATGGTGACGGCGGCGATCCTTCCCGTCGATGGCGGTATGAGGCTAACCGGCGCGTAACCCTGAAACTTATATTCGCAAACTGGAGGCATGGGTAAGCGAACGATTTTCATTTTCAGCTAGAGATTGTGAGGCGCGCGCCAGATCCAAAGGAAGCAAAGATCTCCAGGTGCAATGCTTACCGTGGTATCGGAGCGTGAGGCTGGAAGCATGAAGAAATTGGCGCTCAAGATTGAAATCCTTTCGGAACCTTCTGTTGAATGCGAAATCCCCATGTCGGTTGTCCAGCACTACGGGGTGACCAAGTTTAGCCAGATGAAGACGAATCTGATGCATCCGCCCGGTGGCGATACGGACACGAAGTAGTGTCGTATTCGCAAATCTCCGGGTAACCTCATATTGCGTTATGGCGCACACCGCCCTCCCAGTGCGCCCAGGCAAAGGAGAGTCGATCTTACCCTCGTTCTGCGGCACCCGTCCGACAACCAGACAGAGATATTCCTTTGCCACCTTTCCTTCGATAAATTGGTTTTCCAACTCTTGGGCTAACTTGTCCTGCTTGGCAATCAGCAGGATCCCCGAAGTATCTTTGTCCAGGCGGTGGACCAACCTAAGCAGGACACCGGCGCCGTGATATTTGGCTTGCAAGATTCCTATCACCGAGTGGCGCTTTAAGATCTCTTTTCCCTCGTGGACGGCGATACCGGCGGGCTTGTCGACAACCAAGAGATCCTGATCTTCAAATATCACTTTAATTTTCTGTTCTGAAATTGCTCGCCCAGCAAGATTTTGTTTATTTTCTTCAAAGGGAATATAAAGTTGGATGCGATCCCCGGGACATACGATATCGGCTGGCTTGGGGCGCTTACCGTTCAGGCGAATTCCATTCTTACGAAATAACTTTCTTACGTAACCGATAGGAAATCTATTTTTGAGAAAATTCTCAAGTTTCTTGGGGGTTTCAGTCAACGGCGCTAAAACTTCGTGGGGCATGATAACTAGTTAACGGGATCGTCCCTGGCACGTCAAGAGGGCATTCGGGCAATATTTGCAATTCCTTCGGAATTAAGATAGCTTACACGATATTGCTTGACATAGTTGGGGCGCCCGCGGCGCCTTTCGGTGAGGTTGTCATTGAGCCGTAATGAGTCGGTCGATGCTCTTCGAAAAAAGATCGATCATATTGATGAAAAAATAGTCGCCCTGTTAAACGACCGCGCCTCTTTAGCGCAGCAAATTGGCCATACCAAGAGCCTACAGAAGCAAGCAGTTTATGTTCCAAAACGTGAACGGGAAATCTTGCAGCGGGTTGCGCAATTAAATCGCGGCCCGTTCTCGGTAGATGCGATTTGCTCCATTTACCGGGAAGTTATCTCGGCTTCCCGCTCTCTAGAAGCTCCCTTAAGTATCGCCTACCTCGGACCGGAAGCGACATTTACCCATTGTGCGGCAAAAGCGAAGTTTGGCACCTCCGCCACATTTGTCCCGGCGGCGAGTATCGCCGAGGTGTTCCAAGAGGTCACTCAATCGCGGGTCGGATTCGGCGTGGTACCCATCGAAAATTCAACCGAGGGTGTCGTTGCCCATACGCTGGATCTATTGATGGAATCGGAAGTAAAAATTTGCGCTGAAGTGTTTTTGGAAATCCACCACTCATTGCTCTCCCAGAGCGGCCGTGGCGCAGCGGTGCGGCGGATCGTTTCCCATCCGCAAGCTTTAGCGCAGTGTCGCCGCTGGTTGACGAGTCAATTCGCGGGTATTGCCATTGAGGAGGTGGCCAGTACGGCGCAGGCGGCGGCGATGGCCGCGAAAGATCCCGCAGTGGCGGCTATATCCAGTCATCTCGCCAAAGATGTTTATGGCCTACGTGTGGTGGCGGCGAATATCGAAGACCAGAGCCAGAATTTCACCCGCTTTTTAGTGATCGGCAAGCAAGAGCCGGAACCGAGCAAAAATGACAAAACGTCCCTGGTTTTTTCTATTAAGGATCGTCCTGGCATTCTACACCGCATGCTCCAGCCCTTTGCCAAAAGCCGCATCAATCTGACCAAGATCGAATCAAGACCGTTAAAGAACAAACCGTGGGAGTACATGTTCTTTATCGATGTGCGCGGGCATCGGAAAGAGACACGGGTGAAATCGGCTCTTGAGTCATTAGAGAAGAGTAGCGTGTTTCTAAAAATCTTGGGCTCTTACCCGAGCGGCGCATGAGTTCCGTCGATCAAGTTCCCGAATATATCCGTACCCTGGTGCCCTACGCACCGGGGAAACCAATTGAGGAGGTCGAACGTGAGTTTGGCATTGCAAATTCCATCAAGCTCGCTTCCAACGAAAACCCTTTGGGACCCTCGCCACGAGCGATTCGCGCCATCCAAGAACGACTCGATCAGTTGCATCTTTATCCGGACGGCGACTGCTATTATTTGAAGAGGGGTTTGGCGAACAAATTAGGCGTTATTCCAGAGCAACTGATATTTGGCAACGGCTCCAACGAGTTGCTCGAGTTGGCCGTCAGAACCTTCATGCGGCCGGGAGACGAAGCCGTAATGGCGCAGCAAGCCTTCGTAGTCTATCCGTTGGTGGTTCAGGCGGTGGGTGGGGGCGCAAAGGCCGTACCCTTGCGCAATTTTACCCATGACCTTGAGGCAATCGCGCAACAGATCGGAGCTAGAACTCGGGTAGTCTTTTTGGCCAATCCTAATAATCCGACGGGCACCATATTCCGGCGCCATGAATGGGAGCGATTCCTGGAAAACCTGCGGCCGGATGTTCTGGTCATCGTGGATGAAGCCTATTTCGAGTATGTCGATGACCCAGATTATCCGAACTCCCTAAGCTATCAGGCAGGCGCTAAGACTTTGTTGACGCTGCGCACCTTTTCCAAACTCTATGGCCTCGCGGGTTTGAGAATCGGCTATGGAGTGGGATCTCCGGCCATCATCGACCTCATGCAGCGTGTGCGCCAGCCCTTCAATGTGAACGCGGCAGCGCAATGGGGGGCGCTGGCCGCCTTGGACGATCATGATCACGTGCGCAAAAGCTTGGAACTCAATCGCCAGGGGAAGGATTTCCTCACCCGAGAAATCATCAAGCTGGGATTGCCCTACATCACCAGCCAAGCCAATTTCATTCTGATCCATGTCGGCAGAGGGTACGAGTTGTTTCAGCAATTGCTCCGACAGGGTGTGATTGTCCGGCCCATGGGCGTGTACGATTTGCCGCAGTACGTGAGAGTGACGGTGGGTACGATGGAAGAGAATCGCCAGTTCATCGCAGCCTTAACGAAGGCGATGCACGCATAGTCAGGAGCGTGATTGGCGGATCAACAACAAATGGCTGTAATATTTCGCAAAATGGTAATGGCGGGGGTAGGATTGATTTGCGGCTCTCTAGCTCTGGATATGCGCCGGCGTAATCTGGTCGATGAGATCATCGGCTACGGCCGCAGCGAGAAAAATCTTCGGATGGCAAAAAAAAGGGGAATTATTGACGGTTATTTTCTCGATGCCGATCAAATTCCCGAGGATGCTGACTTCCTCATGATGGGCACTCCGGTTAAAACTACGGTTCCCTTGACCGCCGCCTTCTTGCCCAGAATCAAGGCGGGGTGCGTCATCAGCGATGTGGGCAGCGTTAAGGCAGAGATCGTGAAAGAAATGGAACGCTTGTTGCCTTCCCATATACCCTTCATCGCCGGTCATCCCATCGCTGGGGGCGAAGAGTGGGGGGCTCAGGCAGCCAAGGCCAACCTGTTCTTGCGCCATCGCTGTATTTTAACGCCGACGCATCGAACCGATTCCCGCGCGCTCAGGAAAGTGGCTGCGCTCTGGCGCAGTGTTGGCGCGAAGGTTGAATTCATGGATCCCAAGGTGCACGATCGCGTTCTCGGTGTCATTAGTCATCTGCCTCATGTTTTGGTTTACGCGTTGGTGAACGCTCTGAGCCGCACCCAGGTGCGGGGAATAGATCTTAAGAGCTATTGCGCCGGAGGATTCAAGGACTTTACCCGAATCGCATCGAGCCGTCCGGAACTATGGCGCGATATCTGTCTGATGAATCGCCATGCCTTGGTACAATCCCTTGCCGAATATATCGAGAGTCTCGAGCAACTCAAGCGCTGGATTCACGAAGGCAGGGGAGATTCGCTGGAGAGAGAGTTTGTAAGAGCCAATAAGATTCGCGGAGAGTTGGCATAAAGACTCGGTCCATGAAACGCATTGCCCAAATAGCAAACCCGCTGCGCGGCTCTATCGTGGTGCCGGGAGACAAATCCATTGGTCACCGGGCGGTTATTTTCGCTGGCATTGCCCATGGGCGAAGCCGCATTACGAATCTTTCCGGCGGAGAGGACAATCAGCGGACTGTTAAAGCATTTGCCGACATGGGAGTGCGGATAGGGGCGGAAGGCGATGCCCTTTGTATCGAAGGGTGCGGCTGGGAGGGGTTGTCTGCGCCTAAAAGCACCTTGGACTGCGGCAATTCTGGTACCACCATGCGGCTGCTATCGGGGGTCGTGGCAGGGCGGCCGTTTGCGAGCCGACTGGATGGGGATGCTTCGCTTCGGCGGCGCCCGATGCAGCGCGTCATCGACCCGCTCTCGCGCATGGGGGCGCGCATAAGCGGCGGGGAGGATAAGGGGCTGGCGCCGCTCGAGGTTCAGGGGCAGAAGCTCAGGGCCATCGCCTATGAGCTGCCCATCGCCAGCGCACAGGTTAAATCGGCGATCTTGCTGGCAGGATTACAAGCTGAAGGGGTGACGGCGTTGACCGAGCCGCAAGCTTCACGCAATCACACCGAACTCATGATCGTAGGATTTGGCGGGTCGGTAGAGGCTCAGTGTCGCTCGGTATCGGTCCGCGGGGGGCAAAGATTGACCGGTAGAAATGTCCATATTCCGGGCGATATCTCGTCCGCCGCGTTTTTCTTGGTGGCCGCGGCGACGATTCCCGGGTCCGAAGTTATTGTGCGCGATGTGGGGATCAATCCGACTCGCGACGGGGTTATGCAAATTCTCCGTCGTATGGGGGCGCATGTTGAAACTCTCCACGAAAGAATCGAGACCGGGGAGCCCATTGCGGATATTAAAATTCACGGCAGTCGCTTGCAAGGCATCGAAATCGGCCCCGAAATGGCAGCCAGAACCATCGATGAGTATCCGATTTTGACTGTTGCGGCAGCGATGGCTGAAGGGGTCACGACGATCAGCGGTGTGAAAGAGCTGCGCTATAAAGAATCGGATCGTATCGCGTCGATGACCGAAGGACTTCGAAGCTTAGGAGTGAGAGTGGAGGAGCGCGAGGACGGGATGATCATTCATGGCGGCAGCCTTTTGCGAGGGGCCAGCGTCAAGAGCTACGGCGATCATCGTGTGGCGATGTCTTTGGCCATTGCCGGCTTGTCGAGCGAGGGCGGGGTTGAAATCGACGATGCCGATTGCGTGAACATTTCGTTTCCGCAGTTTTTCGAGCTTTTGGGAGGCCTTGGTTTGCATTAGCGCGCGAGAGAGAGGATAGTCACTGGAAAAAACCGTAAGGCGGTTCATTGTCGCCATCGACGGCCCCTCGGGAGCCGGCAAGAGCACTCTGGCGAAACATGTGGCTAGGGTATTTGGCTTCATTTACTTGGATACCGGAGCGATGTATCGAGCCCTGGCGCTCAAGGTATTGCGTGAGGGGGTCGAATTGGCGGATGATGGGGCCATTAAGAGCCTGGTGGATTCATCGGACATCGATCTCGCTGAACGGGAAGGTCGATCCCTGGTCATGCTGGACGGCGAAGAGGTATCGCAGTTGATCCGGACTCCGGAAGTCAGCCAAATGGCCTCGAAAATTTCCGCGCTAACGGTGGTGCGTCAGAAAATGTTAGAGTTGCAAAGAGCTTTGGGGCGCCGAGGGGGTGTCGTAGCCGAAGGGCGCGATATCGGCACCGTTATTTTCCCCGATGCGGAAATAAAGGTTTTCTTGAATGCATCGGTCGACGAAAGAGCGCGACGGCGCTTTGAAGAGCTGCGCGCCGCCGGGCGTCCCGTTAATTTGACAGCAACACGACAAGAGATGGAGGAGAGAGACACAAGAGACAGCGAACGAGATCTGGCGCCGTTACGAATGGCGCCTGACGCATTGGCGATCGACTCATCGACGCTCAATGCCGAAGCCGTGGCGCGGCGGGTTGTTGAGGAAATTCGAAAGAAGACTTTAGCAAATTAAAGAGATCGGAGTTTGGGTTCATGGTTCAGAAGGATGAAGAAAAAGGGAGCGCTGATTCTAAAGGCTCCACTGAGTTTGAAGCCCTGTTCGAGGAAAGCCTGCGCACGGTAAAACCCGGAGGTGTGGTCAAAGGGAAAGTAGTTGGGGTGACTTCCACCCATGTCCTCATTGATGTGGGGTATAAATCGGAAGGGCAAATTCCGATCCAGGAATTCATGGATCGCCAAGGCCAATTACAGGTTAAAGTGGGGGAAGAAGTCGATGTTTTTTTCGATTCCTCTGAGGGGGAGCATGGCGGTATCGTATTGTCGCGCGAGCGCGCGGAAAATATTAAGATTTGGGAAGAGATCGAAAACGCATACAACGAGGGAAAAGGCATTGAGGGGCAAATTATAGGGAAAGTAAAAGGGGGCTTCAAAGTGGACGTTGGTGTCCCGGGATTTCTTCCGGGGTCCCACGTAGACATTCGCCCCAGCCGTAATTTGGATAAGTTTGTCGGTACCAAAGACCGCTTTGTCATTCTTAAGTGCAACCGGGCGCGGGGAAATGTGGTCGTTTCGCGGCGGGTTTTGTTGGAAAAAGAACGCGACGCGCTGAAACAAGAAATCCTCAAGGTACTGGAAGAAGGGGTGATTCTCGAGGGCACGATTAAAAACATCACAGGTTATGGAGCTTTCGTGGATTTGGGAGGGATTGACGGCATCCTCCATATTAGCGACCTTTCCTGGGGACGGATCAATCATCCCTCCGAGGTGGTGCAGGTCGGAGAGAAAGTTAAAGTCGTGGTATTGAAATTTGATCCCGAGAAGGAGCGAATCTCCCTCGGCATGAAGCAACTTGCCCCCGATCCTTGGCATACGGTCGTGGAGAAATACCCTGTGGGAGTCCGGGTGCAGGGCAGAGTCATTAGTCTCATGGATTATGGCGCCTTTGTTGAATTGGAGAGCGGTATCGAGGGACTGATTCACATCTCGGAAATGTCTTGGACGAGAAAGATCGCCCATCCCTCGAAAATCCTTCAGGTCGGACAGAGCGTCGAAGTCGCCGTGCTCAGCGTCGACTCGGATCATCGGCGCATTTCCCTAGGCTTGAAACAGGTCATGGCCAATCCCTGGGAAGCCGTAAAGGAGAAATATCCGGTGGGGGCGACGGTGAAGGGGCCGGTGCGCAATATCACTGACTTTGGACTCTTCATCGGTATCGAAGAAGGGATTGACGGCTTGGTTCATATCTCGGATCTCCATTGGACCAAGAAAGTCAAACACCCCTCCGAGCTCTACAAAAAGGGCGACGTCGTTGAGGCCAAAGTACTGGGAGTGAATGTCGAAAACGAGAGATTTTCCTTGGGGATCAAGCAGCTCAATACGGACCCCTGGAGGATCATCGCCGAGCGCTACCCGGTGGGATCGAAAATCAAAGGCCAGGTGACGAGCGTTCCGGATTTCGGGGTGTTTGTGCGCGTCGATGAGGGCGTTGAAGGATTGATCCATGTGTCGCAACTGAGCGCCGAGCGAGTCGATAAGCCGTCGATTCTTTTCAAAGTCGGAGACGTAATCGAAGCCGAAGTGATAAATATCGATCCCAATGAAAGAAAGATCGGGCTCAGTATACGGGCGCTGCGCAAGACCGAAGAGCGCCAGGAGATGGAGAATTATCTCAAGCGCGAAAAAGAGGGTGGCAGATTTTCATTCGAGTCGCTGCTCAACGACGAGTTGCGTCTGGATCGAGACGAAGAAGGTCAACCGAAAGGGATAAAGGATAAGGGATAAAGGATAAAGGACGCAATCCAAAGGGATTGCCAACGGATAAAATAAATGGCTCTAAAAACTTCACTTCTAAAAGCGCTGGGCCAACTATGCGTCTTCATTCTGTTGGTTTTTGCCGGGGCTTTTTTCTACGCTTATTGGACCGGGGGGGACGCCAGGGTGCTTTCTCTGGTGGTGGGGGAGGGTGTCGGCGTGTTGCAGGTGGAAGGCGCCATCGATGACTCCCGCGACCTGTTGTATGAATTGAAGCGCTTTAAAGAAGCTCCCTGGATCAAAGCGATCGTGGTGCGTATCGATTCCCCTGGAGGGGCAGTGGCCCCGACGCAGGAAATCTTCGAGGAAATTCTAAAAACCAAAAAGAAAAAGCCGTTGATCGCGTCCATGGGAGGGGTAGCGACATCCGGTGGTTATTACATCGCTAGCGCCTGTGACAAAATCGTTTCCAATCCGGGTACGCTGACCGGCTCCATCGGCGTCATCATGCAACTGAGCAACTTAGAAGAACTGATGAAGAAAGTTGGCGTGAAAGGATACAATGTCAAGAGCGGCGTCAACAAGGACATCGGGTCTCCGTTTCAACCCCTGTCCGCTGAGGGACGGGAGATTTTGCAGTCGCTGGTGGACAATGTGCACAGCCAATTTGTTACCGCGGTGGCTAAAGGCAGAGGCATGGATGAGGTTCAAGTTCGCAAGCTCGCCGATGGACGGGTCTATTCGGGCGCCCAAGCTAAAGAGTTGGGACTGGTAGATGAGTTCGGCACTCTGGAGGACGCCATTGATTTGGCGGCGCGGCGCGTGGGGATGGAGACTCCACCCGCAGTATATTATTCCCGAACGGAACGGGAACCGTGGTGGGAAAGAATATTTTTCGGTGTGTTCGGCAAACGAATCGCGCGCGGGGAGCGCGGTTGGTTACGCTACGAGTGGTCACCCGCTCTGCTCCAATAAAGAGAGGGTGTATGTGAAAAATTCTTTAACGAAAAAAGATTTTCTTGTGTCGCAGGGGGGGTGTTATGACCAAAAGAGATTTAATCGATGAGGTGAACCGGAGGTTTCCCCATCTTTCGCGAAGAGATTCAGAGGTGATAATCAATGCCATCTTTGATTCCATGGTGGAGGCTCTTGCCCAAGGAGATCGTATAGAAATTCGCGGCTTTGGCAGTTTCGTGGTCAAGCACCGCCGCGCTAGACAGGGACGTAATCCCAAAAGCGGAGCGTTGGTATCGGTGGCGGCGAAGCGCGTGCCGTTTTTCAAAGTAGGAAAAGAGTTGCGTTTGCGCGTCGATGGGAAGAGCGTGGAGTCGGAGGAAGGACTCTCGAGATGAAGCGGCTGTGGGCTCCTTGGCGAATGGCCTACATCGACCAGGGCTCGAAGGATGACGGCTGCATCTTTTGCGACAAAATTGAACCGACGGAAACGCGTCAGAGCCTGGTGTTGACCTATACCCGGCACTCGGTGGTCATGCTCAACAAATTTCCCTACAATAATGGCCATCTCCTCCTGGCACCCCGGCGGCATGAGAAAAACCTTGAAAGCCTGTCGACGGAAGAGTACGGCGATCTCAATGAGGGATTACGGCGTTCCGTTGAAATCATTCGCGTTGTCTTGAAGCCCGGTGGCATCAATGTGGGCATGAATCTGGGAAAGTGCGCGGGAGCTGGAGTCGAAGATCATCTGCATTGGCATGTTGTCCCACGTTGGGAAGGCGATACCAATTTTATGCCGGTGGTGGGAGCCACCCGGGTGATGCCGCAGCATTTGCTCGACAGCTATGACAGGCTGCAGCCCCATTTTCGCGCTCTAACGGCGTAAGAAACGTACCCGTTGGATTGCTGTGATCACCATAGGAACAAAAAAGATCTGTTATAATAACGGCGGCAACAATTCTTGAAAGGGAGGCATTGCAGGTGAGCGAGGCGAAAACATTAGGGGAGCTTAAAAAAAACGGCATTGAGGTCTTGTCGGTGCGCGATGAGATGCGCAAAAATCTCGTCCAATGCCTGGAAAGCAGCAAACATATTTTACCCGGAATCGTCGGCTATGATGATTCCGTCATTCCGGAAATCGAAAATGCGATTCTCTCGGGCCATCACATGGTGTTTCTTGGGGAGCGAGGCCAAGGCAAATCGCGCATCATTCGCAGCCTAGTGGGTCTGTTGGACGAGCGCATTCCAATCGTTCAGGGCTGCGAAATCAATGATAACCCATACAAGCCTATCTGCCGAGCCTGCCGCCAGCGTTTGCTGGAACTCGGCGACGCGTTGCCCGTCGTTTGGGTGGAACGGGACAGCCGATACGGAGAAAAATTGGCGACGCCGGATGTTTCCATCGCCGATCTGGTGGGCGAGATAGACCCCATCAAAGTTGCGGAAGGGCGCTATCTGGCGGATGAAGAGACTATTCACTACGGTTTAGTGCCGCGCACCAACCGCGGCATATTCGCCATCAATGAGCTTCCGGATCTGACGGAAAAAGTTCAAGTGGGTCTCTTCAATCTCATGGAAGAGAAGGATGTCCAAATCAAGGGATACAAAATCCGGCTGCCACTGGACGTCGTCATTATGGCGAGCGCGAATCCGGAGGATTACACCAGTCGCGGTCGCATTATCACGCCACTGAAGGACCGATTCGATGTGCAAATTCGCACCCATTATCCCAAAAAACTCGACGATGAAATCCTCATCATGGAACAGGAGTCGGCGCCCATCGATCAGCGCAGTCGCAAGGTAGAAGTGCCACGTTTTATGAAAGAAATCCTCGGCCACTTGACCTTTGAGGCGCGAAAATCCAATGAGATCAACCAATCCTCCGGGGTGAGCGTTCGCGTGACCATCAATAATTTCGAAAGTTTGATCAGCAACGCGGAAAAACGCGCGCTGCGCTGCAGGGAAAATGAGATTGTCCCCCGGGTCAGCGACATGCACTGTTTGTTGGCCTCGACCAGTGGAAAAATCGAGATGGAATACGTCGGCGAGGACAAAAAAGAAGACGAGCTGGTGGAAAAGCTGCTCAATCGTTCCATCGTCAAGGTGTTCGATCAGTACTTCAGCCTCAATTCCTTGCAAAAGGTCGTGGAGTACTTTAACTCGGGTTGGGGCGTGGAAGTCTCGGACCAGATGTCGTCGCAGGACTACTTGGAAGGCATCAAAGCGATTCCTGGTTTGAAAGAAGCGATTCGCACCCTGGGCATCCAGGAGTCGCCCTCGTTGATGGCTTCGGCTACGGAATTCGTCTTGGAAGGGCTCCACCTGCATCAGAAGTTAAACAAGGAAATCGAAGGCGGCAGGGTGACCTACGGAAAATAATAAGGCTGACGCCCAATCCCTGAACGGTAATCCCCATGGTGCATATACGATATAGCCGCTGGAATGCCGGAACCCGACCTTCCATGGACGCGGAGTCGGTGTTTGACCAGCTCAACGACTATATGAACGACACCGGGGATTTGCAGCAGGCGATGCGACGGCTGATGCAAAAAGGGATCAAACAGGGAGAAAAACAAACCAAAGGCATCGATGATCTGTTGGCTCAGGTGGCTCGTGAGATGCGCAAGCTCTATGACGAGTATCGGCTGCAGTCGGCCATGGAGGAAGTGCAGGAGCAATTGGACTCCATCGTCGAGCAGGAGCGTCAGACGCTGGAAGAACTCGACCAAGCCGGACAGGACACGCAATCTAAAAAACAATTCCTGAACGATTTGCCCGGAAAAACCAGCGAAGCTGTGGAAAAGCTGACCTCTTATCGCTTCGAAAATCCCGATGCAGAGAAAGAATTCCAAAAGTTGCTTTTGGATTTGGAGCAGATTCGGAAGCTGGAGAATTGGCTGAGACGGGAAGGAAGTCTCTTTCGCGGCCAGACGCCGATGGAGTTCCAAGAGTCAAAGGAACTCATGGAGCGAATGGAAGAGCTGCGCCGTTTGGAAGGACAACTTTCCAGCATGCAGCTGCGGGACGTCGATAAGGAGTTGCTGGAAAAACTTTTAGGGGGTGAGCCGAAACAGGATTTCGAAGGGGTGATGCGCATGCAGTCTTTGCTTGAAGAGGGCGGCTATGTTCTCGAACAGGGGGAGCGTTTTGAATTGACCCCCCGCGGCGTGCGGCGCGTCGGCCAGTTGGCCCTGCGCGATATCTATCAACAGTTGCGCCGCGACGGCATGGGACGCCACTCGACTCGCCACCGCGGCAGCCAGGAGCTGCTCACCGAAAACAGCCGCCCCTATGTTCAGGGTGAACCGCTCCATATCAACATGATTCAGACGCTGAAGAATGCTTTGTTGCATGGCGGCGGAGTGCCGGTTCGCATCGGACCGAAAGATTTTGCGGTTTACGAGTCCGAACATACCACGCGGGCGGCAACGGTGTTGCTGCTGGACATGAGTTGGTCCATGAGCTGGGAAGGGCGTTTTGCGGCGGCAAAAAAAGTGGCGCTGGCGATGGAAAGTCTGGTGCGCTCGCTCCATCCGCGCGATTATTTCGGTATCGTGGGTTTTTTCACCCGGGCGGTGGAGCTTAAGCCGAAGGATCTCCCGCAGGCGACCTGGAACATGGGGGATCCATTCACCAATCTGCAGGACGGCTTACACCTGGCTGCCGAACTGCTTGAACGAAAGCCCAGTCCCAATCAACAAATGATCGTTATTACCGACGGTCAGCCTACGGCCTATTGCCGCCAGGGGCGACTTTATTGTGAATGGCCTTTGAGTTTCGGCGGCATCAGCCAGCGCGCTGCGGAAGAAACTTTGAAAGAGGCCGAGCGCATTACCCGTAAAGGCATTACAATCAATACCTTCATGTTGGATGACAGCCCTGTTCTTCGAGGGTTTGTCGACGATCTTACCCGCATCAATAGAGGCCGCGCCTTCTACACCCGGCCGGATCGTCTGGGAGAGTATCTCCTGGTCGACTATCTCTCGCACCAGCGAAAAAAAGTGTAGGCGCGCAGACGCGCTCCCGTTCAAACAGTTCAAAACGTTCAAGTTGTTCAAGCCGTTTTCGAAGCGGATTGAGCCGGATTGAATTAACGGCTTGAACGATTTGAACGGCTGGAACGGCTTGAACTATTAGATGCGCTTGACACCTGAAACTATTTTCAGTATATAGACTTTATGCTCCCTTCGCTGACACCGCGGCAAAAAGAGATCTATGATTTTCTTCTCAAGGTTATTCGTGAGAAGGGCTACGCTCCATCGATCCCGGAGATCGGCAGCCGATTCAAGATCGCTTCCACCAACGGCGTTTCCGATCACCTCAAGGCGTTGGAGAAAAAAGGCTACATCCGCCGGGTCGGCAAGCGCGCCATCGAAGTTTTCTCTGCTCTTGGCACGCCGCTTCTTAGCGCCGTTCGCGATATCCCGGTTTTGGGTAGGGTGCCCGCCGGCAAGCCGTTTCTCAGCGAGGAAAATATCGAGGGGGTTTTGACTATTACTAACGACCTGGCCTCCGGCAAACTCTTTGGGTTGCGCGTCAAAGGGGACAGCATGATCGGTGCGGGCATCCTGGATGGCGACCGGGTGATCGTAAAGCAGCAGGGGACAGCAGAGAACGGCGAAATCGTCTGCGCCATGATTGATGGTGAGGCAACTCTCAAGCGGTTTTATAAAAAAGGCGACGTTATTACTCTTAAGGCGGAAAATGAAAACTATGCCCCGATCGTACTCTCTGCCGGAGAGTTCCGCATCGTCGGACGGGTGGTCGGGTTGATGCGGAAGTTCTAACTTGAGTCTCGCGTCTCGAGTTTCGCGTTGACTCTAGACTCAGACAAAAACCCGAGATCGATGTGCTTCAATGAGGCATATGTGGCGGAAGCCTACCATCGGTTTTAGACAAATTATCTTATGCTCACTTCTCCCGTTGAAAATTCCCAACCCGCGCCTCCCCAGAGCACGCCATGGACGCTTGCGGAAATCGCCGGGCGGCTGGTAGAAATCTCGGGGTTTGCAACCTCGGCCTCGCTGACGCTTGCCTTTGGTCTGGTCTTGCAAGCCCAGGAAAAAAATGAACCCGTAGGCTGGATTACCTCGGCTGAGAGTTTTTTCTATCCACCCGACGCCGCTCAAGCAGGCGTTGACCTGGCGGCGCTGGCGGTGGTGCGCCTTGGCGCCGCTGCGACTATTCCTCGAGCGGGCGAAAAACTTTTGCGCTCCGGCGCATTCGGCCTGGTCGTGCTCGATCTCGGCAGCGCTGATATCCCCATGGCGCTCCAGACCCGTTTGACGGGCCTTGCCCACCGCTATCATTCGGCGTTGGTTTGTCTTACGGAAAAAAAAAGCGGCACCTTTTCGCTCGGCTCGCTGGTCTCGCTGCGGGCTCAAGCTGAGAAAAAACGGTTCTCGGCAAATCGGTTTGCCTGTTTCCTTCATGTGCTGAAAGACAAACGTCGGGGGCCTACCTGGATCTATGAAGAACTCTGTTCAGGGCCCGCTGGCCTGTGTTGATTTGCCGGCCTTGCCGCTTCAGCTGCTGCTCAGACGCCATCCCGACTGGGTTGCCCATCCTGCGGCGGTAGTGGCCGAAGACAAACCGCAGGGATTGATCCTCTGGGTGAACGAACAAGCCCGTCAACTGGGAGTGCTCCCGGGCCTGCGTTACAGCGCGGCTTTTTCTCTGGCTTCCGGGCTTCATGCCGCTGAGGTCTCAGCGGTTGAGATCGAAAAGGCGATCACCGCGCTGACAGATCGCCTGCTGCGCTTTACTCCTGAAGTTGAACCTGCGGCTGGGGAGCCCGGGGTCTTCTGGCTTAACGGCGCCGGCCTGAAGCGTCTCTACGCTTCTCCTCGACAATGGGGATGTGCCATTCGCAAAGATATAAATGGGCGAGGATGGGATATCAGCCTCGCCGTCGGTTTTACTCGCTTCGGTACCTATGCGGTCGCCAAGGCAAGAAAGGGGATAACGATTTTCCATGATGCCGCGGAGGAGCGCGACGCGGCGCAAAAAATCCCGCTGAGTCGTTTAAATGTCGATCCGGCCTTTCGCGCCATACTTTTCAAGCTTGGCGTCAAGACCGTCGGCGCTCTGCTCTCGCTTCCACCGGCCGGATTGCGCGAGCGCTTTGGGCCCAAGGCCTATCGCCTCTACCAAATGGCTGCCGGCGAGTTTTGGGCGCCTTTCAATCCTTCTATCCCCGAAGAGCCTGTGGCACAGCGACACATCCTCGATGATGCCGAGAGCGACGCCACACGACTCCTTTTTCTCGTGAAGCATTCGCTCCATTCGATGTTGGCGGCTCTTGCGGCGCGGGCCCAGGCGCTCGCGGTTTTACGGCTTTCCTTTCTGATCGACAAAAATACTTGGCTCAAAGAAGAGCTCCGCCCGGCGGCGCCAACGCTTGATGCGGTGCAAATCCTTGATCTGGTTCGCTTGCGATTGGAGTCGTTTAAACTTTTAGCCGGCGTGGTGGAAATTAGATTGCAGGCGGAAGGATGCGCGGCCAGCGCTGAACAGCTTCGGCTTTTTACCGAGCGCCCGACTCGCGATCTTCATGCAGCCAACCGGGCGCTGGCCCGTCTGCGCGCCGAATTCGGCGAGGAAGCCGTGGTCAGCGCCAAGTTGACCGACGGCCATCTTCCCGAGGCGCGCTTTGCCTGGGAACCGCTTGCCTCCGTCAAACTCCCCCGAAACGGCTTGAACGGTTTGAACGACTTGAGCCGTCCGACTGCCAAAGTGCTGGTGCGCCGGATCGCAGCCAAGCCCATGCTTCTTCCCGGCGGGCCGTACCATGCGCACGAAGACGGCCGGCTCCTCCTTGGACCGAAGTACGGTACCGTCGACAAGCTCACCGGCCCCTATATTTTTTCCGGCGGTTGGTGGAACCGCGAGATTCATCGAGAATACTACTTCGCTGAAACCCGCCGCGGCGATGTCCTGTGGCTTTACTACGACCGGGTAAGACGGAGATGGTTTTTACAGGGGGGGGTTGAATAAGAAGAGTTCAAATCGTTCAAGCCGTTCAAAATGTTCAAAGCGTTTATAGGAGGAGAATCATGCAGGTGAAAAATTTTGAGGATTTAGAAATTTGGAAGGATGCGCGGCTTTTGACCAAGGCCATCTATCAACTAACGAAGGATGCCCGATTTGCCAAAGACTTCGCTTTGCGAGATCAAATCCGACGAGCCGCCGTATCGATCATGTCGAACATCGCTGAAGGATTCGAGCGAGGTGGCAATCAGGAATTCATTCAATTCCTTTACGTTGCCAAAGCATCGTGCGGGGAAGTGCGTTCGCACCTTTACCTAGCTCTGGATCAATCGTATGTCGCGCAGAAGGATTGTGACCAGATTAGTCAATCATTTCGCCGCCTGTCGATCATGATCAGCAACTTGATCGATCATCTAAAGCGAAGCGGCATGAAAGGATCAAAATACACCGCAGCCAATCGCTCTAGCAGTCCGACTTCTTCAACTTCTCCTGAGACGGCTTGAACTGTTTGAACGATTTGAACGGCTTGAACTACCCATCCTGAGCCTCGTTCGGTTGGAACAATTGGAACGGCTGTTTCACCTTGAACGATTTGAACGTCTTGAACTCTGGTGGCAGTCAACGAAGCAGTCGCTACAAAAAGTCGGCTGATGAGCAGGGAGGTACGATGATGGAACCCTCACACACACGCTTTCCAAGCCCGCGCACCCTAGCAGTGATCGACGGGGGAAAAAATCTGGGCGTCACAGTTTCGTCCTTACCACCCGGTCAAAAACCCAAACTTCTCGACCAAGTCCGCCAGGCGATCCGAACTCGCCACTATAGCTACCGAACGGAGAAAGCTTACGTTCATTGGATCAAGCGATTCATTTTCTTTCATAATAAACGGCATCCCAATGAGATGGGCGAAGCAGAAATTGGTCGGTTTCTTTCTAGCCTCGCGACTGACTCCCACGTCAGTGCTTCGACCCAGAACCAAGCGCTAAACGCTCTCTTGTTTCTCTACCGTGAGGTTCTAAAAAAGGACATTGGCTTCGTGAACGGCGTTGTCCGGGCGAAAAGGCCGCACAGGTTACCAGTTGTGTTGACACGGCAAGAAGTCAGGTCTATTCTCGGCTTCCTCGATGGCTCGGATTGGATCATGGCCATGCTTCTCTATGGAGCAGGCCTCCGTCTTATGGAATGCCTGCGGCTGAGAGTCAAGGACATTGATTTTACCGGTAACCAGATCGTAGTCCGGGCTGGCAAGGGGGACAAGGACCGGCACACGATGCTTCCCGCAGCAGTGAAAGAACCGCTCGCAAAGCAGCTTGATTTGATAAGACGACAGCACCAGCGCGATCTTGAGCGAGGCCTGGGCCGAGTCGCTCTGCCCAATGCCCTTGATCGCAAATACCCAAACGCGGGAAAAGAGTGGGGGTGGCAATGGGTGTTTCCGGCAACGAGCCATTACACTGACAAGGCAACAGGCGAAAAGCGCCGGCACCATCTTCACGAGTCAGTCTTGCAGAAGGCGGTGAAAGAGGCCGTGCGGGAAGCGGGGATACCCAAGCCGGCAAGCCCACACACGTTTCGCCATTCTTTTGCCACGCACTTGCTCGAAGATGGCTACGACATCCGAACGGTTCAAGAGTTGTTAGGACATACCGACGTGACGACTACCATGGTGTACACGCACGTGTTAAATCGCGGCGGGAAGGGTGTCTTTAGCCCCGCTGATCGGCTGTGACGCGGTAGGATCTAAAAGTTTTTGGGCAAGTTATGTCAACGAAGAGACGTAAGGTAAAAAAAGAGATCGGCAATCCAGAGCCCGGTCTATGTCACGGCTGGAAGGAGATGGATTGCATGTGCTACTGCCGGGCACTCCTCCTTCGCCGGAGACGCTCGCTGAGATGACGAGGTTTTATCAGCAGAACATTCGCCAATCGCTATTGTGGGATGAGATGGTGAGGGAGTTCGGAGAGCAAGAAGCCGAACGACTCCTTAGAGAATTTCGTGTTGAGATTCGCTGAGCGTTGCCGCGCTATACCGCGGGCTGATATCTGGATATACCGCCCCACGGGGCGGCGTTTGTCGGGAGAAGAGCTTGACAGAGCGAGGCTTGTTGAAGGATATTGCAGCAGATTTTACTCTTCTCAGATTGCGGGTTCCCGAATAACCCGCCGGAAGAGCCGGCAGTTCACTTAATAGTTAGGCTTATAGAGTCGTCAGCGTTGATTTTTACCTGAACGGAAAATTAGCCGATCCGGGGAGGTGCCGCTGTGAAAAGTCCTGTTCCTCGACCCGAGACCATAAACAAATTGAGATTCGCT
>Ga0187893_10000599_pt1 | contig 92086 bp, 90 predicted proteins | sample MA1701074metaG_FD_139574 | JGI IMG/M metagenome (GOLD analysis project Ga0187893, IMG submission 139574) | White microbial mat communities from a basaltic lava cave in the Kipuka Kanohina Cave System on the Island of Hawaii, USA - MA170107-4 metaG ... | reverse complement strand
TCAGCCTCAGCTCACTCCCCTCCAGACCCAGGTCCTCGACCTCCTCAACATCTCCACCAGCGCCTACACCACCCCCGCATAGTGGGGGGCCAAAACAACACCCAGACATGCGGAAAGCAAGCTCTTTGGCCCGATAGCGGGCGATAACGACGATCACAGCGAGAACCCGATCGCCTGGAGCTGGTCACGGCCGTCGGCGGTGATGCGAGCGGGGGTCCACGCGGGAGTGGACACCCAGTTGACCCGAAAATTGGGAACCAGGCCGGCCCCGACGAGCGCGGTGCGGATCTGATCCTCGATCACCTTCGTGAGCCGGCACGCCGGCGACGTCAGCGTCAGGTCCAGGGTCGCGGTGCCGTCTTCGGCGACCTGCACGCCGTAGACGACGTTAATGCCGAGTTCGGGGTCGATCACCTCGCCGAGCGCCTCCATTACCTGACCGGTGGTCGCCGCCGTGCTCATGACCCATCACCCCTAACCTCGGACGAAACGACACTAAGGAGCCGGGCACGAATAACGTGGCCATTAGGCCAAATCTCGCCTTGACCTCCCCGAACTCCGACTTAGGGGAGTATGCCCCCCCAAGTCGGAGTTCGGGGCGGTCGTCGAGGCCAACTGCTCCGACGACCACCCCCACAGACCCGCCCAAACTATGACGGACCATCACTTTATTAGTAACCCCGGCGCTAAGGGCGATCCGGACGTCGGTCGTCCGTGTCCTGATCCAGTCGGACTTGCCGTGCGCGAGCCTCCGCACGCGCGTGACGGTCTCGCCTTCGCCGACCTGTATGCCGCTGGCCACAAGGTCGTCAACGTGCGCGGCAAAAGTACGCCCCGCCTCGACGATGGCCTGCTCGACGACCCGCGCGAGCGGCGCGCAGACCGTGCCGGCGCTGAAGCGCAACGCACTCAGCGCCTGGGTCGCGGTGGGCCCATGCACCTTGGCCAGGATCCGGCGAGCCTCGGTCTGGCTCACCCTCGCCTGGCTGTTATGCCCGACGACCCGCTGGGTCGCGCTATCGATCGGCATCTGTCAGCTTCGCCTTCTCGGCACCAGGCGTTTCACCTCGACCGACTCGTCGCGCAGCCGCGCTGCCTCGACCGGGACCCCCGAGGCGATCAGCCGGCGGCCGGCCATGACGTCTTTGCCGCGGTTGAGCGCGAACACCGCGCGCACCCGCCCGCGAGATAGCGAGAAGGCCGAGAAGCACCGATTGTCCAGCGATCCTCGGACCACGACCTCGTCGCAGCCGTCCGCGACGCCGACCGACTGCAGGTTGTGGGTGTACTGGTTGGACCAGAACCAGTGAGGGTCGTCGTAGGGCACGTTCGCTCCGATCATGTTCCGCGCGGCCGCGGTGCCCTGTTTCAGCGCGTTGTCGTGGTGTTCGACCCGGATGTGCCGGCCGTAGGTCGGGTGGAGGTGGGCGGCCACGTCACCCGCGGCGAACACGTCGGGCACCGTGGTGCGGCAGTGCTCGTCGACCAGGATGCCGTTCTCACAGCGGATCCCGGTCCCGGCGACGATCTCGATGTTTGGCACCATGCCGACCCCAGCGAGCAGGAGACCGCATTCGATCTGGCCACGGTCCGTCGTCACCACCAGCCCGTCGGCGGTGTTGGCGACCGCGACCACGCGCTCGCTCGTGCGAAGCTGGACACCGGCGTCGCGGTGAATCTCGGCCACCACCGCGCCGAAGCGCTTCCCCAACGCATGTTGCAAGGGCACCTCGGCCATCTCCAGCACGGTCACCTCGAGACCGAGCTGGCGTGCCGCCGCGGCGACCTCGCAGCCGATGAACCCACCGCCGAGTACGACGAGCGGCTCCCCCGACCGCAGCCGCTCAGCCAGCGCGCCGGCGTCGGCCAGCGTGCGCAGGTAGACGACACGGTCGCTGACGACGCCCTTGAGTCGCCGGGGGCGGCCGCCGGTGGCGAGCAGCAGCTTGTCGTAGCGGACGCGCTGGCCATCGCTGAGCACGACCGCGCGGTCCCGCTCCTCGATGCGCTCGACCCGCGTACCGAGCCGCAGGTCAACCTGGTACTCCTCGTACCAGGCTGGTGGCCGGACGGCAAGCTCCTCATCGCCGAGCTTGCCGAGCAGGTACTCCTTCGACAGCGGGGGGCGCTCGTAGGGAGCGGCTGGCTCGTCGCCGATCACTTGGACCTGCCCGTCGAAGCCCCCCGAACGCAGCGCGCCCGCCGCCGCCGACGCGGCCGGTCCAGCGCCGACGATCACGAACGCGAGCGGCGGCATCATTACGGAACCGCCACGCAGATCATCCCGTCGTCGTCAACCTTGCACGGGAACGAGGTCAACGCGCAGTCGCCGGGGTTGATCCCGTTGCCGCTGAGCGCATCGAACTCCCAGAGGTGGTTCGCGCACGTGAGCGTCCCACAGTCCAGGTCGCCTTGGTCGAGCGGCCACGACTGGTGGGGGCAGCGGTTCTCGTAGGCGCGAATCTGGCCGTCCACGTTGACCAGCAGCACCTTCGTGGCCCCCACCTCGATCCCGGTCAGGTCGCCCTCCCACAGCTCGTCGAGCGGAAGGACCGAGGTCCACGATCGGGACTCGTCCGCGCCGGGCATCGCCAGCGGGTCGCCGGTGCCTCGAGGCGCAGGCTGGCGTGAAGGAGCTCGCTGCGTGCCTGCCGGGCTCCATCCGCGACCTCGCCAGCCGGGCGGCCGTGGTCGGGAACGCGCTCCAGAAGCGACCCCGAGGCCCTCGGCGGCCGCGTCCGCCCGCGGCGCCCACTCGCCGACCCAGCACCGCACGACGTCGGTGTTCTCTGGCCGCTGGGCGATCGCGTAACGGGCCAACGCCTCACTCCACCGGGCGCGGCGCTCGGAGTCCCGCGGCAGGGACGAGTTGAGCAACCAGGTCAGCTCGTCGCCGTTGTCCCGTGCCACCTCGTCGGACTTGCTGGCCACCGTCATCTCGTCACCTCCACTCGCGTCAGACGATCGCGACCTGGTCGATGTCCAGGTGCTTCCTTTGGGTTGACCACGCCGAGGTAGTCCGCAGCCTGGGTGCCCTCCATCTTCAGCTCGGTCACCGTGACGCCGTCTGTCCCGGCGAAGGCGGCCTCGACGTCGGGGGCGGCGATCGCCTGCCGGAACGCGGACGCGGGATCGTTGGCGCTGTGATATGGAACATCATCCAGTACGACCCACTTTCGTTCTTGCACGATGCAGCACAACGACAACGAGTGCACCTCGTCCCAACGCGAAGGTCGAGGGCGGACGAACTGATACGTGGTCAGGCCCGGCCACTCTGAATCCGTCTTCTTGATTCGGCTTGATGTTCGGGGTTTGGCGCTGCATCTCGGCGTTGAGGTCGCCAGCGGTCAAGCGCTCCTCGAGCGGAAGTTCCAGCGAGGGCACTTGCGACACCTCCGAACTCTTCTTTCAATCGTTCATCGGGATGCGGGGTGTGTCGACTGAGTCGTCCATACGACGATCGAGCCGACACACCTACCGATGATCACACGGGAGCGGCCGCTCAAGGCCGCGAACCTGGCACACACTGGTGCCGTGGGTGATGTCGCGAAGGGGCCGGCGGATGCGCGCATCCTTGGGGACCGCTGGTTGCGACCGGGTGTGGTCGGCATCGGGAGCGCGAGCTTTCTCGCCGACGTCGGTCATGAGGTCCCGACATCGCTGCTGCCGGCGTTGCTCACCCAGACCTTTGGCGCGCCCGCGGCCGCCTTGGGCCTCATCGAGGGGCTGGCGGACGGCCTCGCGGGCATCGCGCGCGTGGGAGGGGGCGTGCTGGCCGACGACCCCGCGCGCCGTCGCGCCACGGCGGTCGGCGGCTATGCCGCCACGGCGGTCCTCTCAGGGGCCATCGGCGCCGCAACGCATCTGTGGCAGGTGGGGGCGCTGCGTGCGGCCGCGTGGACCGCTCGTGGCCTTCGCGTGCCTGCCCGGAACGCGCTGCTGGCCGACCTGGTCCCGGTAGAGGCCTACGGCCGCGCGTACGGGTTCGAGCGCGCCATGGACAACCTCGGCGCGATCGCCGGCCCGCTGGTCGCGATCCCCCTGGTGGCTTGGGTGGGGACGCGCGCGGCCGTCGGGCTGTCGGTGATCCCCGGGCTCCTCGCGGCTTCCGCCATCGTCTACGCGATTCGCCGTACGCCCGTGGCTCTGGCGAGCGCGAGGCCACGCGAGCCGCTGCGGCTACGCGTCCGCCCGGTCCTCGCGAGCCCCTTGCGCCCGCTGATGCTCAGCATCGGCGCGTTCGAGATCGGCAACATCGCCGCCACCTTGCTCGTGCTCCGCGCGACCGAGCTGCTCACTCCCGTCCACGGCCCGGCCCGGGGAGCGCAGCGCGCGCTTGGGCTCTACGTGGCCTACAACATCGCCGCCGCCGCGAGCAGCATCCCCGCCGGCCGGCTGTCCGATCGGCGCGGGCCCACGAGGGTCCTCGCGCTTGGGGTGGCCTTGTTCGCCGTGGCCTATGTGGCGTTCGCGGCGTCAGGTCCAATGATCCCGGTCCTGACCGGCGCGTTCCTGGCCGCGGGGGCGGGGATCGGCTGTGTCGAGACGGCGGAGCATGCCGCCGTCGCCTCACACGCGCCGGAAGAGCTGCGGGGTTCCGCCTTTGGCCTGCTCGCCGGCGCCCAAAGCTTCGGCAACCTGGTCGCCAGCGGCGTCGCCGGGCTGCTGTGGACGGCCGTGTCGCCCGCCCTCGCCTTCGCCTACGCCACCGCGTGGATGCTGATCGCCCTCACCGGTCTCGCGCGTGCGGCCTCACCGCGATAAGGCCGGGCTGCCCTGCGCAGCGCGGTCATGACCGCGAGGCGGTCGACCTTCTGGGCTGGCCCCAGGGCGCAATGCCCGGCAGGGCGACCGCGGTAACCGGGGAGCGGCCTAGGACGTCGTCTTCGTTGCCGGGACCCTGGCCTGGGCGGTAGCGGTTGACGGCTTCCGCCGCGCCCGGTTAAGCCTGCTCCGCCCGGCGGCTCTGCCGGTCGCGGCCATCAGGACGCCACCGATCACCGCCGCGACGCCGGCGAGCTGGACCGGTGACGGGCTCTCCGACAGCAGCGCGGCTCCGAGTGCGACGGCGCCGACCGGTTGCAAGAGCAGCAGCACCGACGTGAGCACGGCGGGGAGCCTTGGCAGCGACACCGAGATGAGCAGCCACGCGAGCACCTGGCAGGTGACCGCCAAGAGGGCGAGCCAGCCCTGGGCCGGCCATCCGGGGACGGGGTCGACGCCGTCGAGGAGCACGCCCGCGAAGGCTCCGGCGACGGCCGCCATCGCCGTCGCGTCAAGGAGGGGGCCCGCGGGGCGGCGCAGGTCTTGGTTGCCCCTGCGGAGCAGCAGCAGGAAGCCGGCGTACGCGAGACCGCTGATGGTCCCGTAGAGGACGCCCAGGCCAGGGTTCTCCCCGTATGCCCCCGCACCGATCACGCCCGAGATCAGCACGACCCCGGCCAGCACCAGCGGCACGGACACGAGCATCCGGCGGTCCGGCCGCTCGCCGAGGAGCAGCCACGCGACTATGCCCACGAACAGCACCTGCGTGTTCGCGAGCACGGTCGCCAGACCCGCGCCGACCGCCGCGATCGAGTGGTGCCAGAACGTGAGGTCGGTGGCGAACAGGACACCCGCGGCGAGCGACGCCCGCCGGGAGGCGGCCGACCGTGGCCCGTACCGGCGTCGCTCACGCGCGGCGAGGAACCAGAGCAGCGGCAACGCGTACAGGCACCGGAAGACCGTGGCAGTCGAGGGTGAGACTTCCGCAAGCCGAACAAAGATTGCGGAAAAGGCGATCAGCAGCGCGCCCGTGCTTGCGGGCAGCAGGGAGCGCCAATATGAAGACAAGGAAACTCCTAGGGCTCCTCGCGCACGATAGCGTCTGGAGTCCACCGGTGCGAAGGAGCGATGGACGTGACCGCAAAGATCATCGACGGCAAGAAATGCGCGGCGGAGGAGCGGGCGCGCATCGCGACCGAGGTGGCGGAGCTGGCCGAGAAGGGTATCGTGCCCGGCCTCGCCGCGATCCTGGTCGGGGACGATCCCGCCAGCCACGTCTACGTGGACGGCAAGGAGCGCGACTGCCGAGCGGTTGGGATGCGCTCAATGGGGGCGCGCCTTCCCGCGGACGTCAGCCAGGCCGAGCTGCACGCCGAGATCGACCGGTCCAACGCCGACCCCGAGGTCAGCGGGATCATCGTGCAGATGCCGCTGCCGCCGCACCTCGACGCCGTCGCCGCGCAAGAGCGCATCGACCCGGCGAAGGACGTCGACGGTCTCCACCCGTCCAACGGCGGGCGCCTCCTGCGTGGCGACCCGCTGTTCGTGCCGGCCACGCCGCTCGGGTGCCAGATCCTGCTCACCCGCTATGGCATCCCCGTGGCGGGCGCGGACGTCGTGATCATCGGCCGCTCGCAGCTGGTGGGCCGGCCGCTGGCGATGCTGCTGTCGATCAAGGGCCCGAACGCGAACGCCACCGTCACGATGTGCCACACCGGCACCCGGGACCTCGCCGCGCACACCCGCCGCGCCGACATCGTCGTGGTCGCCGCTGGCGCGCCGCGCACGCTGACGGCGGACATGGTCCGCCCCGGCGCAGCCGTTCTCGACGTGGGGATCAGCCGTGACGAGACCACCGGCAAGCTCGTCGGGGACGTCGACTTCGCCGGGGTCAGCGAGGTCGCGGGCGCGATCACGCCGGTGCCAGGCGGGGTCGGCCCGATGACCCGCGCCCTCCTGCTGCACAACACCGTGCTCGCCGCACGCCACCAGCACCTGTAGCGCCTTATTTTGTGGAGGATCCGCGCGGTATACCGCGCGGATCCTCCACAACAACCTCACGTCGTGATGCGCTCGGCCAGGGCTGGCAGCTCCTCGGCGACGATGGGGCCCTCGAGGCGCCCGACGACGGTGCCGGTGCGGTCGATCGAGAACAGCCACGGCTCGGACGGCAGGTTCCAGTCCTTGACGGCCTCGATCAGCGTGTTGGACACCGGGTCGCGGAAGATCTCGACATGGATCCAGTCGAGGTCGCCCCAGTCGCGGGACGTGCGGACGGTCTCGATCGTGTCGACGGCCGGGCCGCACATCGCCGACGAGCAGAACTGCGGCGTCGCGAACGACAGCATCACCGGCCGGCCGGCCGTCAGCGACTGGTCGAGGCTGGAGGCGTGCATCCCGCAGGGGGCGTACTCACCGCCGACCCTTCGGGTGCAGATCAGCGGGACGCCGAGCGGGTCGGCGGTCGTGGGTGTGCGGGTGCTGATCGCCGGCTGGCCTGGCGGGACAGTCGCGCTGTTCGACTGATCGACCGCGAGGATCGCCACCTCGCCACCCCGACTCCCGTCAGGCGTCGTCGCCACCAGGAAGCCGATGCCCGGCGCGGGCACGTCGATGGTCGCGAGGTAGACGGGAAACTCGGCCACGCCGGGGTGGAACGTCGGCGTGGCGGTCCCGCCGACCTGCCGGTTCTCCGCGACGTAGCGCACCTCGACCTCGGGGTCGGGGATCGGCTCGTTGCTCATCGTGACCAGGCCGAACGCCACCCGCTGCCCCGGGCCGACGAGCAGCTCCGACTGGCCCTGGAGCACCGCGAACGCGGGCACGGCGGCGGCCCGTGGCGCGACCAGCTCAAGCGCGGTGGGCGGGGCCGCGGACGGCGGCGCTTGCGCCGCTTCGCGGGTGCAGCCGGTCAGGGCGGCCGTGGAGAGCACGCCAAGTCCCGCCAGCAGCCGGCGCCTCGTCAGATGAATGCTGTCCACGGGAACGACCTCCTCGGGAACGTGCGGGTGCAACGGAACCAAAACGAACTGGCCGGCCACTCTAGTTTCCGGTAGGGACAGTGCCGCGTAACCCTGCCCTGTTGCCACCCCACCTGGGGAGGGGTATCGTGGCGTCGTGGATGTGAGCCAGCGCGCTGTTGTCAACCGTCTCAAGACCGCCCGTGGGCATCTCAACGGGGTGATCGCCATGGTGGAGAGCGAGGCGTACTGCCCCGACGTGATGAAGCAGCTGTCCGCGGTGCAGGGGTTGGTAGAGGGCGCGAGCCGGGTCATGCTCCGCCGCCACCTAGAGACGTGCGTCGCGAAGGCGATGCTCGAGGGGCGTACCGAAGAAATCGTCGACGAGCTGATGGAGACGCTGAAGTTCGACCGGCACGTGTTCCGGCCCACGCCGGCGCTAGACCAGAGCCGCGATCCAGAGGAGACCGCACCGTGACCACCCAGACGATCAATGTTCCCGAGATCACTTGCGGGCACTGCAAGGCGTCGATCGAGGGGGCGCTCACCCCGCTCGACGGCGTCCAAGAGGCGACCGTGGACATCCCCGCCCGGCAGGTGAGCGTCACGTACGACGAAGAGGTCGTGACCCTCGACGCGATCGTCGGGGCGATCGAGGAGCAGGGGTACGAGGTCCCGGCGTGACGACCACGAGCCGATCTCAGCCCGCCGCCCAACCGGTCGCTCAGCCGGTCGTCGACTTCGACGTCCAGGGCATGACCTGCGGCTCGTGCGCGGCCCGGGTCCAGCGCGTGCTCGCCAAGCAGCAGGGCGTGGCCGAGGCCGAGGTCAACTTCGCGACCGGCAAGGCCCGGGTCGTGGCCTCAGGTGGCGAGGTCGATGTCGACGCACTCCGCACGGCCGTCGAGCGCATCGGCTACGGCCTGACCGAGCCGCCCCGCGCCGTCACTGACCAGCGTGAGGATGCCGGCGAGCCCGATGACGAGGAGCTCGCGGCGCGCGCATGGCTGCGCCGGGTGATCGTGGCGTGGCCGCTCGCGCTGGTGGTCGCGTACCTGGCGATGGGGCCAGGTGGGCTGATGCACCACCCGTGGGTGCGGTGGACGACGTTCGCGCTGACGACGCCCGTGCAGTTCCTCGTCGGCTGGCCGTTCATCCGCGAGGCGGCGAGAAGGGCCCGGCATCTCACCGCGAACATGGACACGCTGATCGCGATCGGAACGCTGGCCGCGTACCTGTACTCGACCGCGCAGCTGCTGTTCTTCGGCGGGGACCTGTATTTCGAGACGTCAGCCCTGGTCATCGCGTTCCTCGTGCTTGGGCGGTACTTCGAGGCGCGGGCGAAGGGCCGCGCGGGCAAGGCGATCCGCGCGCTGCTCCAGCTGGGCGCCAAGGAGGCCCGGGTGATCCGCGGCGGTCAGGAGATCCTTGTCCCCGCCGACCAGGTGCGTAGGGGCGACCTCATGCGCGTCCGCCCTGGCGAGAAGATCCCGACGGACGGCGAGGTCGTCGAGGGCGCGTCCGCGGTGGACGAGTCGATGCTGACCGGCGAGTCCCTCCCGGTCGAGAAGAGCGCCGGCTCGCGTGTGACCGGGGCCACCGTGAACACGAGCGGCGCGCTGACCGTGCGGGCCACGGCCGTCGGCTCCGAGACCGCGCTCGCCCAGATCGCCAAGCTCGTCTCGGAGGCGCAGGCCGGCAAGGGCCAGGCGCAACGGCTCGCGGACCGGGTCTCCGCGATCTTCGTCCCCGCGGTGATCGGCATCGCGCTGCTGACCTTCGCTGGCTGGTGGCTGCTGGCGGGCGATCCCGTCGGGGGCCTCACCTCGGCCGTCGCGGTGCTCATCATCGCGTGCCCGTGCGCCCTCGGTCTCGCCACGCCGACCGCGATCATGGTCGGGACGGGGCGCGGCGCCGACCTCGGCATTCTCATCAAGGGCGTCGAGATGCTCGAGCGGACCCGCACGATCACCACGGTGGTCTTCGACAAGACCGGCACCCTCACGAAGGGCGAGATGTCGCTGACGGACGTCGCCGCCAGCGGCGACGAGCATGAGCTGCTCCGCCTGGCGGGCGCCGTCGAGGCCGACAGCGAGCACCCGATCGGCCAGGCGATCGCGGCCGCCGCGCGCGACCGCACCGGGTCGCTGCCCGCGGTGACCGGCTTCCAGGCCGTGGCCGGGCAGGGAGTCAGCGCCACCGTCGACCACCGCACGGTCTGGGTTGGGCGGCGCACGCTCGCCGCCGAGGCGGGGCTGGTGCTCCCGGAGCCGCTGGAGGGGCAGGCCGCGCGGCTCGAGTCCGAGGGCAAGACCGCGGTCCTCGCTGGCTGGGACGGCGAGGTGCGCGGCGTCCTCGCGGTCGCCGATACGCTGAAGGAGGGCTCGGCCGAGGTCGTCGACCGGCTCCGCGGGATGGGCCTCGGGGTCGTGATGATCACCGGCGACAACGCACGCACGGCGACCGCGATCGCCGGCCAGGTCGGCATCGACCGCGTGCTCGCCGAGGTGCTCCCGCAAGACAAGCAGTCCGAGGTCCGGCGCCTGCAGGCCGCCGGCGAGGTCGTGGCGATGGTGGGCGACGGCGTGAACGACGCACCGGCGCTGGTCCAAGCCGATCTCGGCATCGCGATCGGGACCGGCACCGACGTCGCGATCGAGTCGAGCGACCTTACCCTGATGCGCCCGGACCTCGCGGGTGTCGCCACCGCGATCCAGCTGTCGCGGCGGACGTACCGGACGATCCTGCAGAACCTCGGCTGGGCGTTCGGCTACAACACGGCGGCGATCCCGCTCGCGGCGCTCGGCTTGCTCAGCCCGGTCATCGCGGGGGGCGCGATGGCGTTCTCGTCGGTCAGCGTCGTGACCAACTCACTGCGTCTACGCCGCTTCAACACGGGGTAGTCTTAGCTCGGTGGCCCCTTCCGCAAAGCCGTTGGCATTCGGGACGCCCATCCCACGCCCGGCGCTCGCGGCGTTGCGCCTCGCTTACATAGCCTCCGGCTATGCGCGCTCACCGCGCCTTGCGAGCAGGGCACAGTGCCGCCCTCGATGCGCAACGTCTTTCCGTCAGGGACCACTGCGGGGCGCGCGCCTACCGATAGGACACCGTCGTGAAGATCACCGTTGTCGGGGCTGGGAAGTACGGCTCGACGACCGCGCAGCGCATCGCCGAGAAAGGCTTCGCGGACGAGGTGGTCATGACCGACATCATCGAGGGGCTGCCCCAAGGGCTGGCGCTCGACATCGGTCAGTCCCGTGCCATCGAGCGTTTCGAGACCAAGGTCACCGGGACGAACGGCTACGGCGAGACCGCCGGCAGCGACATCGTGGTGGTAACGGCCGGTAAGCCGCGTATGCCTGGTATGAGCCGGATGGACCTGCTAAATGACAACGCGAAGATCGTCGGGAGCATCGCGGGCCAGATCGCCTCAACCTCGCCTGACGCCGTCGTGATCGTGGTGTCGAACCCGTTGGACGAGATGACCGCGCTGTTCCAGCGGGTGTCCGGCTTCCCCACCCAACGGGTGATGGGCCAGGCGGGCATGCTCGACACCGCGCGCCTCGCGGACAAGGTGGCCCAGCGTCTTGGGGTGTCCCCGCTCGCTGTCGAGGCGATCACGCTGGGCTCCCACGGCGACACGATGGTTCCGGTGCCCTCGAAGGTCAGGGTGGAGGGAAAGCCGCTCACCGAGCTTCTGAGCCGCGAGGACATCGACCAGCTGGTCCAGGCGACGCGTGACGGGGGAGCGGAGATCGTCTCCCTGCTGAAGACCGGCTCGGCGTTCTACGCGCCGTCCTCGGCCGCGGCTCGCATGGCGGAGGCGATCGCGAACGACGAGGGTGCGGTCATGCCGGTTTGCGCCTGGGTGAGCGGGCAGTACGGTATTACGGACGTGTACCTGGGGGTACCGGCGCGGCTTGATCGCCAAGGCGTCGCGGAGATCGTCGAGCTCGACCTCACCGAGGAAGAGTTGGGTGACCTGCACGCGGCGGCGGAGGCGGTACGCCAAAAGCAATCGTCGGTGGATTCGCTCATCTGACGGGAGGGTGCCATGGCTCGCGAACGCAAGGGCAGCGGCGGGCGGACCGTGTCCGCCGGCCGCGGTGCGCTGCGGAACCCTCCCAAGGGGCCCGCGGAGCGGCGTGCCCGCCGGCGTTCGGCTGACCAGCCGGAGCTGGATCTGTCCGACGAGGAGCTGCGGGCCCTCGCGGACGAGGGCATCGATCCCGACGACGTGCGCCGAGTGGCCCGCGCACGCCGCGACCCCGAGGCCAGCGACCACGACCGCGACACCGCCCGCGACGACTTAGAGGGCTTGGTAACCGAGGCGGAGGAGGACTACTAGGCGGTTCCTGTGTGCTGGATCCGCGCCATATATGGCGCGGATCCAGCACACAACTACAACCCAAGGTGACGGCGGAGCTGGGTTGCTTGGCCGTCGACCGTCAGCGCGGCGAGCCACTCGTACCGTGCCGCGGCCGCGGGGATCAGCCCGCGCGCCGCGGTGGCCAGCGACGCCGCCGCGATTCCCAGGATCAAGAAGAAGCCGTACAGGCCGAACGCGGCCATGGCGAAGTTGGGGCTCATCCCGCCGATCAGCCGCCCCGACGACCACCAGTCCAGCACCAGCGTCAGCCCCGGGACGCCCAGCGTGACAGCGATGAACAGCAGGAAGTAGCCGAACGCGAGCTCCGGAACAGCGCGTCGACCTCCGCCGGCGTGTCGAACTCGTCCAAGAACCCCGCCGGCCCCACACGATCAGGCCACTCGCCCCCGTAACTCCGCTCCACTCGCCACAGAGTAGTCCCTCGCCGCCAAGCGCGGCCGCGCACCCGCGCAGCCCGCGTTATCCCTGTTCGGGAGAACGCTTCGCGTTGTGGGGCGGAAGGGCTCGTACCAGTCCCGATGTCGCCTCAGGCGCGCTGCTGGCTGAGCAGCGCGTCGCGGATCTCGCGGAGAAGGATGATCTCGTCGGAGTCCGCCCACGCCCGCGTCACCCGGATCGCGGCCTTGGAGCTTGCCGACCGCGCTGACGATGACGAAGAGCACCGTCGCGATGGCGACGAAGCCCAGCAGCGCGGCGAGGAACGAGCCGATGGCGATACCCCCGAGCCTCCAGTCCGCCACCTGCTCGAAACCGAGGAACCCCGCGATCGGGGCCATGATGACGTCCTCGGCGAGCGATTCCACCACCGTACTGAACGCCGCGCCCAAGATGAACGCGACAGTCAGGTTGAGCAGGCTGGCTTGGAACAGAAACGCCCTGTACCCCTTGAGCACCGTTCTCTCTCCTCACTCCGGGCTCATGGAGGTCGATCCGAGGATCCGTCAACACATGTGTGACGGACCCTCGGGTGCTCGACTAGGCTGCAATATGGGTGAGCCATCGTCCAGTGAGGAGGCGGGATCTATGTCCGAGAACGTCGCGTTGTCCAATCTGTACCGGGAGGATCGGTCGTTCCCGCCGCCGCCTGAGTTCACCGAGCAGGCGAACGTCGCCGACGGCGGCGTCTATGCCGAGGCGGAGGCGGACGTCGAGGGTTGGTGGGCGGGGCACGCCGGGCGGTTGCGCTGGATGCGCACGTGGGACACGGTCCTCGAGTGGACGCCGCCGCACGCGAAGTGGTTCGTGGGCGGGCAGCTCAACGCGAGCGACAACTGCCTGGACCGGCACGTCGAGGACGGCTACGGCGATCAGGTCGCCTTCCACTGGGAGGGCGAGCCGGGGGACACCCGTGTCCTGACGTACGCCGAGCTGAAGGACGAGGTCTCGCGGTTCGCGAACGCGCTGAAGGGGCTGGGGGTCGGCAAGGGCGACCGCGTCTGCATCTACCTGCCGATGGTCCCCGAGCTCCCGGTCGCGATGCTCGCGTGTGCCCGCATCGGGGCGATCCACTCGGTGGTGTTCGCGGGGTTCTCGAGCCAGTCGGTGATCGACCGCGTCGACGACGCCGAGGCGCATGTGCTGATCACGGCCGACGGCTCGTACCGCAAGGGCAACGTCGTCCCGTTGAAGGAGAACGCCGACCGGGCGATGCAGGGCACGGACCAGATCACGACCTGCGTCGTGGTCCGCCGCACCGGCGAGGACGTCGAGTGGACCGAGGGACGTGACCACTGGTACCACGACCTGGTGGCGGACCAGCCGACGGACTGCCCGCCCGAGCCGATGGACGCCGAGGACATCCTCTACATCCTCTACACGTCCGGCACGACCGGGAAGCCCAAGGGCATCGTCCACACCACGGGTGGCTACCTGACGCAGGTCTCCGCGACGCACCGGCTGATCTTCGACCTGAAGCCCGACACCGACGTCTACTGGTGCGCCGCCGACATCGGCTGGGTGACGGGGCACAGCTACATCGTCTACGGCCCGCTCGCGAACCGCGCGACGTCGGTCATGTACGAGGGCGCGCCCGACCACCCGGCGCGTGACCGCTTTTGGGAGATCGTCGAGCGCTACCAGGTGACGATCCTGTACACCGCCCCGACCGCCATCCGCGCGTTCATGAAGTGGGGCGCGGACCTGCCCGCCAAGCACGACATGTCGAGCTTGCGGCTGCTCGGCAGCGTCGGCGAGCCGATCAACCCCGAGGCGTGGATGTGGTACCACGAGCACATCGGCGGCGGCCGGTGCCCGGTCGTCGACACGTGGTGGCAGACGGAGACGGGAGCGATCATGATCACCCCACTGCCGGGCATCACGGCAGCGAAGCCAGGGTCGGCGATGCGGGACTTCCCCGGCGTGAAGTCCGTCGTCGTGGACAACCAGGGCCAGCCGGTGCCGCTGGGCGGCGGTGGGTTCCTCACCCTCCAGCGGCCGTGGCCCTCGATGCTGCGGACGTTGTGGGGGGACGACGAGCGGTATGTCGACACCTACTGGTCCCGGTTCGGCAACGAGATCTACTTCGCGGGCGACGGCGCGAAGCTCGACGACGACGGGAGCGTCTGGCTGCTCGGCCGCGTCGACGACGTGATGAACGTCTCGGGCCACCGCATCTCGACCACCGAGGTCGAAAGCGCGCTGGTCGACCACCCCAAGGTCGCCGAGGCGGCCGTCGTCGGGCGCAGCGACCCGGACACCGGCCAGGCCATCGCCGCGTTCGTCAGCCTGCGCGGCGACGACCAGGGCGATGACGACCTGGCGAAGGAACTGCGCGAGCACGTCGCTGACCGCATCGGCAAGCTCGCCCGCCCCAAGCAGATCCTGTTCACCCCGGACCTGCCCAAGACCCGGTCAGGCAAGATCATGCGCCGCCTGCTCAAGGACATCGCGGAGGACCGCCCCCTCGGCGACGTCACGACCCTCGCCAACGCCGACATCGTCGAGCAGATCAAGCAAACCTCCGACGCCAAGGCCGCCGAGAAGTAGCACGCGCCGTTACCGGCGAGAGGTTTTCCGCCGGCGTAGCGCGCGGCGCTCGTCCTCGGTCAGGCCGCCCCACACGCCGACGTCTTGGCGTGTGTCCAGCGCCCATTTGAGGCATTGGGCGCTCACGCGGCATTGCCGGCATAGCGCCAAGGCTTGCTCGATCTGTGCTGACGCCGGACCGGTCGTTCCCAGAGGAAAGAACAATTCGGGGTCCGCGCCCAGGCAAGCGGCCTCTACTTGCCATGCCTTGCCGACGGTCATGTTCGCTCTTTCGATCCGCCTGAAGGAAGGGACGAGGCAAGAGCCAAGTGCGTGGCACGAGCCCTGGTCACCTCATCCGACGGCATGTTTTCGAAACTTGCGCCGTGTGGCGGGTCGATGGGATGCTTGCCACCGCCCGGCGAGCGCAAAGGGGGAGGTCCGCGCAGATGAGTAAATGGACAAAGGCAGAGGTGAGCCGGCTGCGTGAGCGGATGGCCGCGCAAGGCCGTGGTAGCGACGAGATCGCCGAGGAGATCCGCTACCGGTGCGGTTGCTCGAAGCTGGCCGCCTATCGGATGGCGCATGGGCTGAGCCAGCCCCAGGCGGTTGCCCGGTACGAGCAGGCGACCGGAAAGTTACTGAGCCAGCCGTTGCTGTCGAAGCTCGAGGCGTTCCCTGACAGCGAGCGTGCGCCCCGAGCCGGTGAGTTGATCGGGTTGGCCATGGTGTACGCCACGACGCCGTTGCGGCTGGTCGCCGCCGACACGTTGGATGAGCTGGATCCCCACGAGCGCAGCGTCGTGATCCGCTGCGACGTGGCGTTCGTGCCGCCGCGGCCGCCTTTCGCGGGGTCGACAGGCCGGCGCCCGGATAGCGTGGAGCGCAGCGAGAGCCCTCGCGCTTTGGGCGCTGGGCGAGTGCGCTTGGCGGATGGGAAGCTTGAGCTGGAAAGGCAGGTGATGACGGCGGCTCGCAGGGCCCTGCGGTTCTCCGCGACCGCGGAGGGCAGCAACGTCGGTCCGGAGACGCTCGAGCAGCTCCGGGACGAGGTCGCCAGGCTCGTCAGGGCCTATCCGGTCCGGCCGCTCCCGGGGTTGGCCGGCGACTTGGTCGAGGTGCAGGACGTGGCGTTCCGCCTGCTGGAGGGCCGCCAGCGTCCTGCCTACACACGTGAGCTGTACCTGCTCGCCGGGGTGATGTCTGGCCTGCTGGCGGAGGCGAGCCTCGGGCTCGGTGACCCGCATACGGCGATGACACAGGCGCGCACGGGATATATCTGCGCGGACAACGCCGGCCATGACGGGTTGCGCGCGTGGATCCGTGGCTTTCAGTCGATGACCGCGTACTGGGCGGGCTGGCCACACGAGGCGTTGCGCTACGCCCGGTCGGGCGCGGACGCCGCTGCCAGAACTCGTGGCACGGCGGCGGTGTACCTGCCTGCCCTAGAGGCCCGGGCGTACGCGGTTCTCGGCGATGCCGATGAGTCACGGGACGCGGTCGAGCGCGCGCATGCGGCCAGGGAACAGGTGGTCCCCGACGAGCTCGACGAGTTCGCCGGGCAGTTGACGTTCACCCGGCCCCGCCAGCTTTACTACGCCGCCGATGCGATGGTGTGGCTGCCCGGGGAACACGAGCGCGCCGAGCGTGAGGCGGCCGAGGCCGTGGACGCCTACGAGCACGCCGAGCAGGCCGAGCAGTCGTTCGTCAACGAGGCCCTCGCCCGAGCCGACCTCGCGTTCGCGCGCGCGAGCCGCGGCGAGCTGGGCGGCACCCGCACGGCGCTGCGACCGGTACTGGATCTGACCTCTCAGCAGCGAGTCAGCCCGATCGTCACGAGCGCCCTCCGTATCCACGGGGCGCTTCGCGACCCGCGCTACCAAGGGTCGCCGACGGCGCGGGAGCTCCAAGAGGAGATCGAGGGCTTCTGCCAGGTCACGGCGGCCGCCCTCCCACGCTGACCCAGCCCGTCGCGATCAATACCACCAGCCGTTGAGGCCGAAGGGCTGGTCGTCCAGGTAGTGAGCGATGCCGGCGGCGGTGTAGGGAACCGTGTTGGTAGGCAGCATGTCGAGGGGGTACCAGGCCAGTTTGGCGCACTTGTGCGGCTCGTTGTTGGTGGGTTCGCCGCACCAGCGAGTCACCTCGAAGAAGAACCCCACCCTGCCCTGCCCCTCCGGGTTGCGGTTGTGCAACGCGACGGCCATGCGGGCTTGGCTTGGGTCGATGTCGAGGGCGATCTCCTCGCGTGTCTCGCGCACCAATGCGTCGAGGATGTGCTCTGAATCCTCGAGCTTGCCGCTCGGCAAGTTCCACTGCCCGTCGGCGTAGCCGGTGTTCTCGCGCAATGCGAGCAACACATGGTCTTCCCGCACGAGCAGGAGCAGGACGTCGATGATGCTCATATAGGGCACGACCGCTCCCTGTCGCTCTCGGATCGGCTACGAGCCGGTCACGCTACGGGATCGGGAGCGATGCCGAGATCGGCAATCCGTCCGGTGACCCAATGGACACGCTCGTCGACGGTGAGGCCAGTGGGGACGTCGACGAGCGGCAGTCCGGCATCGGCACAGGTGGCGCGGACGGCCTGCGCCACATCGTGTTGCAGGTGGAGGACCTTGTCGCGGAACCCGTCACCGGGCGGTTGTTGCCCATACTGATCGGCGCAGAAGAACACCGCGTCGTAGACGTGTGCCCAGGCGCGGCAGAAGGCAGCCATCGCGTCCAGTACCGCGGCGTTGTGGCTGCCGGGTGGGGCGCACAGAACGACCCGTGCGTAGGCGAGGACGTTCGCAATCGTTTTGTCGGCGATGAGCATGGTGTGGTAGCGGGCGGTGCGCAGCAGGGCAGTGAGTTGGGCGGCGAACAGGTCGACCTCTGTGACGAGGTCGAAACTGCCCCGTCCATGAATCACGATCTCTTCGATGAAGGGGCTGGTGCGGGCAGGTTCCCCTGTACCATCGACATGGACGCCACGCTCGCGGTAGTGGGCGACCAGGGCGTGGACGAGGGTGGTCTTGCCGCTGGCGTGGGTGCCTTCGATCCCGATCACGGTGCAGCCGCGCACGGACATTCATGGCTCCTCTACGGCGACACATTCCTGAGCATTGCAAAGGCAGGCCAACCTTCACAACAAGTTGGTGAAGAGCGGGTGCTCCAGCCACGCAAAACGTCCGCTCAGGCCAGTGTGCAGAAGCCGGTTGACGTTGAGGAGACCGTTCCAGCCACCACACCCGCTGGAGCGCATCGCGACGAGCGCCGTGGACAGGCTGTGGCGCAGGTTGAGCACGGTGATGCGCTCTCGCAGCTCGTCCTCGCCAGTGTCGAGCCACGCGCGATGCATGGCAGTCATGGAGGTGCCGCGCAGCTCGGGCTGGGTGACGTCCAGGTCGAGCGCCGCGCATACGTCAACGAGGCGCCTGGACGTGCAACGCACGAGGTGGTCGACGTCGTAGCGAGTGTCGATGACGCGGCGCCGGAAGACATCGTCCTCGCGGCGGGTGCGCCAGGCGGCGCGAGCAGCAGCGACGGTTGGCGCCGCGTGCTCGCCCGCGGCCGTGCCGAGAACGGCGAGGTCACTGGTGAACTGGTGCCCGGTAAGCCGATCGGCGGTACCTATCGCGGCGCGGAGATCGGTGTCCGCGAGGTGGACCAGCTCGACCGTCTCCTCGGGGTGCTCGACATAGGCGGATGTCCACCAAAAGACGGTCTCGTCGATATGGATGGGGCGGTGACGGTCGGGGACCGCGAGGTAGACCACTGAGTAACAGAACGGTACGTTCCCGCCCTTCACCCGGTAGTTCTTCGTCCACTCGACATCGACGGCTGCGAACAACGGCGTTATCGCTGGAGGGGTGGGCGCGCGTCCCGGCCCGTCGAGGTTGCCGGTGACGATCACGCTGAAGCGCCCGTACGCCCAGATAGGTTTCCGCGGTCGATAGAGCCGACGATGTCGGCTTGGGTGAGCTCAGTGAAGCGGTCCCAAGCAACGGAAGCAATGGCGTTCCGGACGCTGAAGGTCCCGTCCCAGCGATAGGCGTCACGGTGCCATGCAACGGTCAGGGCGATCGCGAGGCATCGGGTCAGACTCGTCGCGGCGGTCAACTCGGCGTCTCTCGTCGAGGTCGGGCACATCGTCACGGCGCTGGCATCCAGCGGGGCATCGAGACGCGCGGTTCGCGTGTCTGCGACGTCGTGGCGGGTGTCGACCATGTGGGCCATGCCCCGTCCCTTGCTCGTCCGGTCGACCCATGCTTGACTCACGCCCGTCACACCGGGTAATCGCCTGTCCTTGTCCAGGCCGGCGATGACTCTCAAGTCGTCGGCGAGGCCGTGGCCGCCAAGGGCAAGCGCGTGCCGGCGAGCGCGTACCAGCGCCCGGTCGAAAAGGTCGACCAGAGCGGGTACCTCGCGCGGCTCATCGATCACGGCGACTCGGAACCCGACGTTGAGGGTGTCGGGTGTTACCCGCAGCGTTCCCGTACGCCGGGTACGGAGGTACATGGCTGCTACGCAAACCGGCAAGTGGTCATCACGGTCGTCTCGTGCCCACCTGATGGTCGCCGCCATGACTATCCGCGTCGGCTTGCCGAAGGGCCGCTGGTCCGCGCCGAAGGGTGCCTCTGGCCAATTCAAGTTTGTATAGTCATGCACTGCCGCCCCCAGAGACGGCAGGGTCAGTCCGGGATAAGGTGCGGATACTGGATCCCAGGTACTTGGCGAAGTGGTTGCGCTTGAATGGGTAGCGTTCCCAGATCTGGGTGACCGGCTCGTGCAGTAAGTTACCCAGCGGCTCGAACAGGTCGGGGGCATCGTATACCGGCCAGGCGTTGGCCTGCCCGGTCGGCTCGACGACGATCATGTGCCCCTCGGTTTGCGGTGTCCACGTCGTCATACGCAACGCCGGCCGCCAGTCATGGATCGCCCGGAGCTCACAGAGCCGGTCGAAACATTGGGCCGCCTCGTCGAGTGAGATGAACTCATGCTCCTCCAGGTCCAACGCGTTCCCCTTCCGCAGCGGCAGGATGAGCTTGAGCTTGCCGGCGTTGAGCAGGTCAGCGATCTGGTACGTATAAGGCAGGGCGTGCAGTGTCGATCGGTAGACCACCGCGGATAGGGAGATCGGCAGCCCGTGGTCGAGGAACGCCCGCACACCGGCCATCACTTGGTCATAGTCCCCACGGACACGGTTCGTTGTGGACCGCGGGCCTTCCAAGCCGATGTTGATGAACGCGACCTTGCCGACGAGGCTGCGCGCGTGCTGCAAGCCGCGCGTGGCGTTGGTCGGGATGCCGAGAATAAACTGCGAGTACAGGTCGACGATGTCGCCGAAGTCGCGCCGCAGCAGGGGCTCTCCGCCGGAGAGAAACACTCGTGTGACCCCGTCGAGGTTCGCTCGGATCCGGTCGAGTTCTTCCATAGTGGGGTCGGGTAGCTGCAGAGTCTCGGAACAGAACGAGCAGTCGAAGTTGCATCGCTTCGTGACCTGCAGGATCACCGACAGCGGGACCGTCGCAGCCTCGACAAGTCGTCCGACGTCCGTATCGTCGTCAAGTGCGAAGTGATGTCCTGTCGTAAACAAGACTGGCCCACTGGCCGGCGTTGGCGGCTGCGGATGGGGAGTGTCCAGCATGCTCTTCAGGCTCATGAGGATACTCCCACGTGACCAGTGGAGCTGTGATCCATCGCACAGCCTTGGAAGAAGAAGGTCGCCGAACCCAACAGTGAGGGGCAAGCAGGGACCTATCCCTTCGTTCCGCGTCCTAACTGGCGACGTACAGCAAAGCCCCTGGCACGGTCTCCCGCATCCCATGTAAGGGCATACTTTCCATTCACTTGTCTGTCTTGAGCGGATTTAGCCACCGCACAATGCGGGGTGTGTCGACTGAGTCGTCCATAAGACGACCGAGCCGACACACCTACCGAAGCACACGGATCAGCCTAATCCCAAGGCGGGCTCACACACCCGCGGCCTTACCCATCGCAGTTGTTCCATGGCAGTGTGAGCAGTTCACAGGGGTCGGTCGCTGGGTCAATGGGCGTCTGAGCGCGGGGAGCCGAGCTGTCGTTGAACCGCCGCGCCGCATCGTTGATCATCTCGTCAGAGATGCTCAGTAGTATGCTCTTCGCGGCGTTGGGCAAGGAGAGCTCCCCGACGTACCCCTCCCTCGCGCGCAAGAATTCGGTACGTTGCTCAGCGTCACGGAGAAGCGCGACCACGGCGCGTTCGAGATCGGGGTCACGGTATTTTATTGAACTGTCTTTCACGTCTTTCACCTGTGCTTTTCCTCTAAAAGATCGATCCTCGGGCCAGTATGCCCGCTATCGCCTCGGCGATCGGCAGGCCAGTGAGGTTTTGCACCCACAACCACTGGCCATTCGCGTTTAGCTCCAAAAAGACGCAGGCCCCGTCGGGACGTCTGACCATATCGATCGCGCCGAAGGGAAGGCCGTAATGCGCAAGTATTGCCAAGCATGCTTCTTGTATGCCCAACGGTAGGGAGCTTGGGTAGTACGGTGTATTCGTAAGGTCGTAGCGGCGCCAGTCGTCCCGGCTGATCAACGACTGTTGTGAATGGATCTCCGCTGCGAAGACCTGATGTCCGACAATGGTTACGCGCAGCTCGACGTCCTTCGGCACGTATTCTTGGAACAGGCATGGGGCATGTTTGACAAGATAGAGGTGCTCGAGGTGCTCGGGGCGCACGCGGTTGGCGAAGAGCGCACGTCCTTTCGTTGGAGGGCCAGGAAGTCCACAAAACGGTTTTACGATCATTTGGCCGTCGCACGACTCGTAGAACGCCTTGGCTCGATCGGGATCGTTGGTGACCATCGTGCGTGGTATGGGCAATCCGCAGGACTCCGCCAGCTTGAGGTTGGCGAGCTTATTGTCTGATGCTTGGAACTGATTCGGGTGGCTCACCCAGAACACGTCCTCAAGCAGTGCCAAGAGCCCGAAGATAGCGGCTTCTGTTTCATGAGCGACGAAGTCGACTGCCTCGTCTATACGAGAAGGTTCGGGTGATCCGTGGCCGTTCCCGCCGTCGAACATGGGAAGCTTCGGCCTGCGGAACCAAACCGATTTTACCTCCTCGATCCGCAAGTGATGGCTGGGAAGCGCTAGGGTTCCTAAATCTTGTGCGTGTTCGCCAAGATGCAGTGACAGGAGGCCAGAGCTCGACAGCTCTTCGGTGTGGAACCGGCACACTGGCACTTCCCGCCTCAGAAGCTCAACCGCTACTCGATCAGCATGGGCGTCCTGCCTATTTGACAGTATGAGAACCTTGTCTTTCTTGCCGGTAGGCCCAGCTGGCAATGTAAGCTCAGCCAGCCTTTCCGTGACATCGAATCCTTGGCGAGCGCCCGAGTGGGAAGAGGGCATCGCCTCGGCGAAGAGCAAGGGAAAGGGGACGGAACCCCCAGCTTCAGCCATCGCACCTCCACCGGGGCAACGTAAAGTAGTCACACGGATCGGTAAGGAAGGTGCGATCCGACTGAAGGTGGGGAGAGCTCACTGAGTGATCGCGCCACTCGGCCGCCATGCGGTCGACCTGCTCATCGGGAATGCTCAGCAAGAGGCTTTTGGCCGCATCGGAAAGAGCGAAGCTGTCGGCGTACTCTTCTTTGGTACGCATGAACGCCGCTCGCTCGGCCGCGTCCAGCAAGATCTTCGTCATCGCGCGTTCCAAGTTTGGTTCACGATAGGTTGCTGAGTGTGTCGTCAGGTGTTCCATGTGTCCTCCGTGGCTATTGAGTCGGTCCGCAGGTCGGCTGATAGGGCTGTTCCGGGACGTGGATAACCCATTCGTCCCTGCTCATGGGACGGTCCACGATGTCGCAAAGCCGCTCTCGCCATGAGGCGATGTCGACGTCCCACACAATGATCTGCGCGTTGTTGCCGGCGGAGGCGAGGAGGGGCTGGCTTGAGCTGAATCCCAGGCTGAGCGCCTCCGCGGTGTGGCCGGTCAGCGTGGCGAGCTTTGCCTGTCGGGTGACGTCCCACAGGATCACGGTGCGATCGCTGCTGGCGGAGGCGAGCGTGCGACCGTCGGAGCTGAACGCCACCCGGTAGATCTCCCTCGACGGGCCGGTCAAGGTAGTGAGCTCCCGGTGTCGAGGCACGTCCCACAGGATGACTGTCCCGCGATCCCCGGTGTTGTCTGATGCGGTCACGGCCAGGGTCTGGCCATCCGCGCTGAAGGCCACGCTGTTGCCAGTGTGGCGAGGGTTGGACAACGTCGCCTGCTCGGCTCTCCGGGAGACATCCCAGAGGATCACATCGCCGTCGTTGGTCCCCGCGGACGCGAGCATGCGTCCGTCAGGGCTGAACGCCACGCTCCCGACACCGCCGCTGTGGCCCGTCAACACCGCGAGTTGGGTCGCACGATCGACGTCCCATAAGATCACACTGCCATCGCCGCTGGCGGACGCGAGTACCCGCCCGTCAGGGCTGAACGCCACACTGAGCACTCCGCCGGTGTGACCGGTGAGGGAGGCTAGGCGGGTGGCGTCATTGACGTCCCATAAGGTCACAATGCCATCAAAGCCGGCGCTTGCGAGGATATCTCCGTCAGGGCTCAGCGCGACGCTGGGCACCGCGCCGCCATCACCCGGCGAGCTCGCGTCTCTGAGGACGTTGACCGTTAACCGGCTCGGCCGCCCCACATCCCACAAGATGACCTTACTGTCATTTCCTGAGGAGGCGAGCTCGTCACCCTCAGGGCTAAAGGCGACGCTGTTCACCCCGGTCGCGCTGTGACCGGTGAGGGTGTCGATCTGCCTCGCCTGATCGACGTCCCATACGATCACCTCGCCATTGACGTCGGCGGAGGCGAGCGTGTGCCCGTCAGGGCTGAAGTCGACGCTGCTCACCCCACCGCCGTGGCCGGTGAGGGTGCCGAGCTGGCTGGCTCTATCGACGTCCCAAAGGGTCACACTCCCATCGGTGCCAGCCACCGCGAGCGTGTGCCCGTCAGGGCTGAACGCCACGTTGGACACCGCGTAGGCAGGGGTGGTCAGTGTGCTGAGTCGTGTGCGCTGTGCCACGTCCCACAGGATCACGGTCCCGCCGATGCCAGCGGCCGCAAGGGTGCGCCCGTTGGGGCTGAAGTCGACGCTGAGCACCCCATCGGCCTGGGCCGTCAGCGTGTCGAGCCGTGCGCGCAGTGCCACGTCCCACAAGATCACGGAGCCGTCAGCTCCGGCGGAGGCGAGCATACCGACCGTAGGGTTGAAGGCGACGCTATATACGGGACCGTTGTGGCCCGTGAGGGTGGCGAGCCGTAACGCCCGGTCGGCGTCCCAGAGGTTCACCGAGCCGCTGAAGCCGGCGGAGGCCAGCGTGCGCCCGTCAGGGCTAAACGCGACGGTGAGCAGCCCGCCGTCGTCGGCGGGGAACCTGGCACGACGCTCGCGTTGGTCTACATCCCACAAGATCACGGAGCCGTCGATCCCGCCAGAGGCGAGCACCTGCCCATCGGGACGGAAGGCGACGCTGTAGACCGGATCGGTATGGTCGGACAGAAATCGTTCGACGTGTTGGACGCGTTGCAGCTGTGTCAAGAGGCTGCTACGAGCCTCGGCTGTCTCCTGGACGGCGAAGGCCGCCAGGCTGAGCCGCGCCGCGAGCTGTGGGTCACTGTCCGCTGCCGCGTCGGCTTCGGCGGCGAGCTGGCGAGAGGTGGCGAGATCGCGTTGTTCGCGCGCCTCTCGCCGCTGGAGGACGGCGATGGCGCTCGTCGTGACCGCGAGGACGAGGAGCGTGGCGAGGATGCCGTTGAGCGTGCGGAGGCGGCGGTTGCGGCGCCGGGCCGCCTCGATCTGGTCGCGCTCGCGGGCGTTGCTGGCGGCGAGGAACTGGCGCTCGACGTCGTTGAGCCTCGTCTGGTGCTCGGCGGCCCACTCGCGGGCGCCGGCCAGGCGCACGCCCCGGTACAACGCCTCGGGATCACGTCCCAGCGCCTGCCACTCGTTCGCGGCCTCGGTCAGGTGGCGGTGGATGCGCAACCCTTCGCGGTCCTCGGTCAACCACTCCCGCAGCCGCGGCCACTCACGGATCAGTGCCTCGTGGGAGACCTCCACGCTGTCCTCGCCCAGCGTGAGCAGCCGTGCCTCGGCCAGCTCGTCGAGCAGGCGGTCCACGCCGGCGGCGTCCTCGTCCTCCAGTAGCTCGCCGCGCCGCACGCGCCTCCGGGTGTCCGCCGTACCCCCGTCCAGGGAGGTCAAGCGCAAGAACATCTCCTCGACGACCCGCTGCTCGCCGGGGTCCAGGTTGCGGTAGACGGCGTCGGCGGTCCGCGCGATCGCCTGCCGGACCCCGCCAGCCTCCCGGTACGCGGCCACCGTGAGCGTCTGTTCTTCGCGCTGCTGCCACGTCGCGAACAGCGCGTGCGACAGCAGCGGCAACGCCCCGGGCTCGTCACCAAGGTCGGCGAGCACCGTCTCGACCAGGCCCGGCTCCAAGTCCAGGCCGGCATGCGCCGCCGGGCCGGTGATCGCGCGCCGCAGGTCAGGGCGTGCCATCGGTCCCACAAGGACCTGGTTGTCGTTCAACACGCCCACGAGCTGGGGGTACTCCGCGCAGCGGCCATAGAAGTCCGCGCGGACGACGATCACCACGGTGGCCGAGCGGCGATGGTCGTCGAGGAGGCTGACCAGGGCCTGGATGAACTGGCGCCGCTCATGATCGTCGTGGCACAGCGTGAACGTCTCCTCGAACTGGTCGACCACCAGCAGCAGCCGGGTGCCGGCACGCGCATCGGCCACCACTTGCCGCACCGCCAGGCGCAGCCGGCTCGGATCGGCGTGCAGGTCAGCCAGTAAAGAGCCGGGGGCTACGCCGCTCAGCAAGGCGACGCGGGCGGCCAGCTCCTCCAGCGGATGGGCGCCCGGGGTCAGCGTGGCCGTGAGCCAGCTCGTCGCTCCCGCGAGCCTTCCCGTCCATACGGCGGGCAAGAGCCCGGCGTTGATCAGCGAGGACTTGCCACTGCCCGAAGGGCCGACGACCGCCAAGAACGGTGTCTCCGACAGCTGCACGATCAGCTCTGCGACGAGCTGCTCACGCCCGAAGAACCACTCGGCGTCCTCGGCGTAGAACGTGGCCAGCCCCATGTAGGGGACAGGCCCGGACGCGTCGACGATGTCCAGGCCGGGATCCGCGGCTTCGGCTGGGGGCCCGGCGACCGGTGGGGCACTCGCCCCGTTCAAGGTCTGAGCGGGCACCTCCCGATCGTGAAGCTGAGGGCGCAGGAGCAGGTTGATCTTGACCAGAGTCTCGCGCTGGAGGTCGATGGCGTAGCGCTGGTCACGCTGGATCACGGTGAGCGTGGCGTACGCCTGCTCCAGCATCCAACCGAACTCGTCGAACGACGCGCCCAGCTCGGCGAACGCCTCGGCCAGCGCCCCTTGCACATCGGAGGAGGCGGCCTCCAGCGCGGTCTCCACGCCCCCTACACGCTGCAGCAGCGCCGCGACGTCGGCGCGTAGCCCGGCAGCGTCCTCGCCGTCCTCCTCCAGGCGCGCGAGCAGCTCACGCACGAGCTCCTGCTGCAGCTCGGTCTCAGATTCGATCGAACGATCCTGGTCCTCCGCGCGCAATCGTTCGATCGTGTCGGTGATGAAGTTGCTGATGTAGCCGCCGCCGGTCGAGCCGAGCAGCGCCACAAGCCCCTTTAACGCGACGGGTACGGCCGCGCCGCCAAATAGCGGCCATACCAGCGGCATACAAGCGGCGGCGACCAGCGTGGCGACGATCGCCGTCGGTGCCGCATGCTTGAGCAGCGCGCCATGACGTTGCACCACCGCCCGGATCGCTCCGCGCGCCTGGTCTTGCTCGACCAGCATCTGGGTCATGCCAATCCCCGTGCAGGTCTTCGAAGGGGTCTACAAACATTAAGACACCGGGACCTGAGCCTTTGATACTACTTCGTGCATGCCTGGGCAGCGCATCACAACATCAAATCGATCGAATGATTTAAGTGCTAGTTCAAATAAGGTAGCTCAAATATTGAATCGCCTGGCGACAGACGCTGTGGTCCAATGGGTAGGCCCCACGAGAATGCCGTTTCGAGAAGCCTACTGATGACCGGAACAGCACAATCTCCCGATCAGTTCGTATTCGCCCTATCTGAGGAGTTCGCCTCACGCGCTCTGGTGAACGACGCCGCGATCTAGAAGTGGGCTGGCGTCCTGGAATGGGATCCCCCCCACGCGAAGTGGTTCGTGAGCGGCAAGCTCAACGCGAGCGAGAACTGCCTCGACCGGGACGACGGCCATGGCGATCAGATCGCCTTCCACTGGATCGGCGAGCCAGAGGACGAGACCCAGGGTTTTCCAGCCAGTCGGTCGTGGACCGGGTCGAGGACGCCGACGCCCGGGTGCTGATCACCTGCGACGGGTACTACCGGAGCGGCAAGACCGTCGCGCTGAAGGAGAGCGCGGACAAGGCGATGAGCAAAACCAATAAGATCGAGACGTGCGTCGTCGTCCGCCGTCTCGGTGAGGACGTGCCCTTCAGCGAGGGGCGGGACCGCTGGTACCACGAGCTGATCGAGGGCCAGTCGACGGAGTGCCCACCCGAGCCGATGGACGCGGAGGACATCCTCTACGTCCTCTACAGCTCCGGGACGACGGGGAAACCGAAGGGCATCGTCCACACGACCGGTGCATACATGACGCAAGTCGCCGCGACCCACCGGCTGGTGTTCGACCTCAACGCGGACCAGGACGTGTACTGGTGCGCCGCCGACATCGGCTGGGTGACGGGCCACAGCTATATCGTCTATGGGCCGCTCGCCGACCGCGCCACGTCCGTGATGTACGAGGGCGCGCCGACGTACCCGGGGCCTGACCGGTTCTGGCAGATCGTCGAGCGGTACAAGGTCACGATCCTGTACACGGCGCCGACGACGATCCGCGCGTTCATGAAGCTGGGAGCGGAGCACCCCGAGTGGCGCGACCTATCCAGCCTGCGCGTGCTCGGCTCGGTCGGCGAGCCGATCAACCCCGAGGCCTGGCGCTGGTACCACGAGCACATCGGCGGCGGCCGCTGCCCCGTCGTCGACACCTGGTGGCAGACGGAGACCGGGGCGATCATGATCACACCTCTCCCTGGCATCACGGAGGCGAAGCCGGGCGCCGCCATGCGTCCCTTCCCGGGCATCGCGCCGGTCGTGGTCGACGAGGAGGGCAAGCCCGCCGGGACCGGCAGCGACGGGCCGCTCACCATCCAGCGACCGTGGCCGTCGATGCTGCGGACGTTGTGGAACGACGACGAGCGCTACGTCGACACCTACTGGTCCCAGTTCGGCAACGAGGTCTACGTCGCCGGCGACGGCGCGAAGCTCGACGAGGACGGGGACATCTGGCTGCTCGGCCGCGTGGACGACGTGATGAACGTCTCGGGCCACCGCCTTTCCACCGCCGAAGTCGAAAGCGCGCTGGTCGGGCATCCCAAGGTCGCCGAGGCCGCGGTCGTCGGGGCCAAGGATCCCGACACCGGCCAGACCATCGTCGCGTTCGTCACCTTGAGAGGCGACGAGCAAGGCAGCGACGAGCTGATCTCCGAGCTCCGAGCTCCGAGCGCACGTCGCCGGCGAGATCGGCAAGATCGCCCGGCCCAAGATCATCACCTTCTCCGACGACCTGCCAAAGACCCGCTCCGGCAAGATCATGCGCCGCTTGCTGAAGGACATCGCCAACGGCGAGGACCTCGGCGACGTGACCACGCTGGCCAACCCCGAGGTCGTCCAGCAGATCCAATCCAGCGCCGAGTCCCAGAAGAAGTAGCGCCATCGTGCAGACTAATGCCGGTACATCGGCATTAGTCTGCACAGTGCAGGAAAATGCCGGTGCGGGCGGAGGGGGTTTCCAGGGGCCGCTGGGCGCGGCACCCTATGACCTATGCGGGTGTTCTCGTGGGCATTGCACATGGCGTTGCCGCTGCTGGGGCTGTGGCTGCTGCTGACCCCGCGCTTCGACGTCGTGCTGCGGCACAACCCCTCGCACTTCTGGATCGTCGTCGTCGTGGCGGCGTTCAACCTGGGGCTGGGAGCGCGGATGAGCTCGGACGCGCGGCGCCGGGGGGACACGAGGCTCTTTCTCGTCGCGATGGCGTTCCTCGCGAGCGCGGGGTTCTTGGGCCTCCACGCGCTGGCCACTCCACAGGTGCTGCTGGCGAGCCCGAACGGTGGGTTCGCGCTGGCCACGCCGGTGGGGCTCGCGCTCGCGGCGGTCTTTGCGGCGCTGTCCTCGGTCCCGTGGCGGGCCAGCGGAGCGGCGATCCGTGCCCAAGCCTGGGCACGGATCGGCCTGGTTGTGCTGCTCGTTGGCTGGGGTGTCGTCTCCCTGTTGGGACTGCCGCCCCTCGCGCAGCCGGTCGACCCGGGCACGGCGCGGCGTTCCCTTGGGTGGATCGCCGCCGGCGGCTGCGTCCTCTACGTGGTGGCCGCCGCCCGCTACTTCACGCTGTACCGGCGCCGCCCGTCCGCCGTGTTGCTCTCGGTGATCACCGCGTTCGTGCTGCTCGCCGAGGCGATGGTCGCGGTGGCGATCAGCGAGAGCTGGCACGCCGCATGGTGGGAGTGGCACGTGCTGATGCTGATCGCCTTTGGGTTCGTGGCCTACAGCGCGAGGGTGCAGTACGTCCGGGAGGGGTCCTCGGCGGGGTTGTTCGACAGCCTCGCGCTCGACGAGACGATCACGCGCCTGCGGCGGGAGTACTCTGATGCGCTCGAGCAGCTGGTCGAGGCGGTCCGGCGGCAGGCCGATACGGGGGTCGCCCAGCCCGTCGACACGCTGGCGGCGCGCGTAGGGGAGCGGTTCGACCTCACCGAGCGCCAGACCGAGGTCCTGGGCCGCTCCGCCGAGGCGCTCGCCAGCGAGCGCGAGCAGATCGAGCGGCTCGACGCGCTCGTCGCCGTCGGCCGGCAAGCGACCGTGATCCAGGACGAGCAGGGACTGCTCGAGCGGGCCCTGTCCCTGGCTGGCCCGACATTCCGCCGGGATGTCCTGCGGGTCGGGCTGCTCGAGGATGGCACGCTGCGCTACCTGGACGCGAAGGCTCCCAGGACGCCCTCGGTGCCGGCCCTGACCGCGCTGTCCACGCTCGAGCCGGTGGAGAGCGGGAACGGCGACGGCCTGACGCTGATCCTCCCGCTGCAGGTGAAGGGCCATCCCGCGGGCGTCCTCGAGCTCCATCGTCCCGCCGGGACGTTCGCTGACCGTGAGCGAGCCGTCCTGCGGTCGCTCGCCAGCCAGCTGTCGATCGCGGTCGAGAACGCCCGCCTGTACCAGCAGCTCGACGGGCTGTTCCGCTCGTATATGTCCCCCGCGGTGGCGACGGCGCTGATCGCCGACCCGGGCCAAGCGGCGCTCGGCGGTGAGCTGAGCGAGGTCACCGTGCTCTTCGCGGATCTCCAAGGGTTCACCCCCTTCGCCGAGCGCACCCCACCCGACCAGGTGGTCGCGTTGCTGAACCGGTACTTCGGCCTCGTCGTGCCCTTGATCCTCGCGGAGGGCGGCACCGTGGTGCAGTTCGTCGGGGACGAGGTCATGGCGTTGTTCAACGCGCCGGTCCGCCAGCCCGACCACGCCCTGCGGGCCGCCCGCGCCGGGCTGGCGCTGCAGCGGGCCGTCGGGGAGCTGCTCACCAAGAACCCCGATTGGCCAGGCTTCCGCGTCGGCGTGAACACCGGCACCGCCCTGGTGGGCAACATCGGCAGCCCCGACATGCGCAACTTCACCGCCATCGGCGACACCACGAACCTCGCCGCCCGCCTCCAGGCGGAGGCGAGCGTCGGCGAGGTGGTCCTCGGCCCCGCGACCTACGCCCAGATCCAAGGCGCCGCGGACGTCCAACCGATCGGTCCCCTCTCCGTGAAAGGCAAGGCCGAGCCGATCCTCGCCTACGTGTTACTGGGCCTCCGGGACCGCACTGTGCAGGGTTAGGCTGGTATACCGGACTAACCCTGCACCACGGCGCAGTGGGCCCAAAAGAAGCCAGCCGGCATGAGCTGCTGTGCGGCGAAGTACACCGACGTAGCCCCACCCAGGTCTCAGGTGGTGGCGCTGATAATGGGGCAGCCCACACCTGGAGCGTTCGCGAGCCGGATATCGGCGGTGAGCAGGGGGCACGAGAGGCTTTCGGCGAGTGCCGCGTAGGTGGCGTCGTAGGCCGAGAGGTTATGCCTCAGTGCCCAGACCCGGTCCAGCAGTCCAACACTCGCGTAGCGCACGGCGCCAAGCCGCCGCCAGGTATCTAGCGCGCGCCATGCGTCGTCGTGGCCAATCGAGCCTCGCAAGGCGTGACGGCGCAGCACGTGAGCAACCTCCGAGTCGATGAGGTGCGGGATGTGCAGGTCCTCGGATGCGAGACGCCGGCGGGCGTCGCCGTCGCTCAAAAGGCCGAGCACGGCTGCCGAGGCGTCGACCACGATCAACGCTCGGCTCGCCCTTCCTCGAGATCTGCGACGAGCTCGCTGGCGACGACCGCATAATCAGGAAGGGCTCCGAGCAGCTCCGGGTTGGCGGCGCGTCGCGCTACCTGGGCCAGTTCGCGCACGGCGAAGGCATTGACGGACATCCCCGCCCGGTCGGCGAGGCGTTCCAGCTGTCTCGCTACTTCCTCGGGCACATTCCGCAAGTAGAGCGTCCTCATGTTGCAGAATGCTAGCACAAAATGCTACGCGCGGGCGCGGCGGCGGAGTGCCGGCACATCTAATAGCTCGATGTGGCTGCGGGAGAGACGCAGGGCACCGGCTTCTTGGGCGGCGCGGAGGACTCGGTTCGCCGTGGCGCGGGATGTCCCCGCGAGCGACGCGAGGTCCGCCTGGGTCAGGGGCACGGTCGTTCCCGGCGCGAGGCTGCCGTAGACCTCCGCGACCGCGAGGAGGCGGCGGACGACGCGGGTCTCCGCTGGTGTGAACAGCGCCTCGACGAGCAGGTCGGACAGTCGGCGGACCTGGCTCGTAAGCAGGTCGACGAGAAACCGGTCCACGGACGGATGGGCGCGGCGGAGCTCCTCGAAGGAGGCTCGGCGCAGCGCGAGGGTCTCCGTCTTCTCCAGCGCGACGACCGTTGCCGTGCGCTGGAGCTCATGGGACACGAGCGCCAGCTCGCCGAACGTGTCGCCTGGACCTAGAACCGCCAGGGTCGCCACGTCGCCCTGTGAAGTGGCGACCCGGACAGCGACCCGGCCTCGCCCGATGAGGTGCAACGTGTCCCCGGGGTCGCCCTCGTGAAAGACGACCTCCCGCCGCGAGAATGTGCGCCGCCGCGCCGCCGTGAGCACCCGGTGGCGATCCTCCTCGCTGAGCCCCCGTAGGATCGGCCATTCCATCGCGAGCAGTTTCGCACGCCTTGACGCATCCTGGTATGAGAGCCAACCCGCGAGATATAGGGCCGGGCAGGAGGTCGCACGCCCAGTGGTCGCAAGCAAGGTCGAAGGTACGGGCGACGACTTCCCGGAGCCGTTCGACCGGCTGATCCTGCTCGCGACGCAGCTCCTGAAGGCGCCGCTCGCGGCCGTCACGTTCTGTGACGAGGCGGGGAACCTCGTGGACGGCAACGTCGGGTTGGTCCCGCCGCCCTCCGATGCCGAGCGGGTGATCCGCCCGTTGTGTGGGGAGGTCATTCGCTCTGGCAAGCCGCTTGTGATCCCCGACATCACCGTGACGCCGAGCTACGCGCGCCATCCTGAGGTGGCGCGGACGGGCATCCGGGCGTATGCCGGGATGCCGTTGCGTGTCGGGCGCGGACCCGTCCAGGGCTCCTTCTCGGTGCTCGACCTCGAGCCGCGCAGCTGGACCTGCCAGCAGCTTGGGATCCTTGAGGGGTTGGCCGCGGCCGTGGAGAGCGAGATGGAGCTGCGCCTGCGTACCCACCGGGCGGTGACCGGGTGGAGCGCGGCGGAGCGGGCACGAGCCGGATTGCAGTTCCTCGCCGAGGCGAGCGGCAAGCTGGCCGAATCGCTGGACCTCGACGTCACCCTCCAGCGCGTCGTACGCCTGATGGTGCCTCGGCTCGCCGACTGGTGCGCCGTGCACCTGCAACAGGACGATGGGCGCCTCGCGCGGCTCGTCTTGCACTCGCAGGCTCCGGGTCTCCAGCCAGTGGCGGACGATCTTGGGGACTACAGCGCCTACCCGTCGGGCCATCCCGTCGGACCGGCCGCGGTCGTCCGCACGGGCACGACCGAGGTCGTCGATCCCGTGAGCGACGAGTGGTTGCGGCAGCTCGCCCTGGACGCATGTCACCTCGCGTTGCTGCGGAAGACCGGTTGGCAGACCGCGATCGTCGCGCCGCTGACGGTGGGCGGCCGGCGGTTCGGCGCCCTCTCCTGCGCCCGCGTCGCCGGCAGCCCCCGTTACGAGGCCGAAGACGTCCGCGTCGTCGAGCAGCTCGCGAACCGTGTCGCGGTCGCCGTGGACAACGCGCGGCTGTACCGGGAGCGTGACCACGTCGCCGAGACGTTGCAACGCAGCTTGTTGCCCCCCGCTTTCCCGCAGGTCGTGGGGTTGGAGCACGGGTTGGTCTACCGGCCGGCGCAGGCGGGCCGGTTGGTGTGCGGCGATTTCTACGACCTGTTCCAGATCGGCGCTCGCGATTGGGTGGCCGCGATCGGCGACGTCTGCGGCAAAGGCCTCCAAGCGGCGGCGCTAACCGGCTTAGCGCGCCACGTGATCCGCACCGCCGCGATGCAACGCACGGGTCCGGCCGTGAGCCCCGCGCAGATCCTCCGAGTGCTGAACGAGGCGCTGCTGCGTGAGGACACTGTCCCTGAGGACGCCCGTTTCTGTACCGCGGTGTGCCTTCACGTCCGGCCACGGGTGCGCGATGCGGCCATCGTCACGGCGGCATGCGGCGGTCATCCTCGCCCGCTCGTCCTGCGTCGCGACGGCACGGTGATCACCATGGCCTGCACGGGTTTGCTGCTCGGGGTCTTTCCCGAGGTCGACGTCGGGGACGTGCGCGTCGCGCTCTATCCGGGCGACGCGGTCGTGCTGTTCACCGACGGAGCGACCGAGGCCCGCCGCGAAGGCAAGCTGTTCAAGACCGGCCGGCTCCGCGACCTCGTCGCCACCTGCCGCGGCCTTCCCGCCCAAGCCATCGCCGACACCCTCGCCCGCGCCGTCGTGCACTGGGGCAACGGCGACCTCCACGACGACCTCGCGATCTTCGTCCTCCGCAACCCCCTCTGAGCGGTCGTCGGGTGTGTCGACTGCGTCGTCAAATAGGCGACTGAATCGACACACCCCGCCGGGTAGCGGCGAGTAGCATCCTTGTATCAGAGGGTCAGGCATGAGACATCCGGGGTCTCGCGCCTCGTGCGCCGTTCAGCCACAGCCACCGGCCGTCCTGCCGTAGCGAGATAAGGGGGACGTATGAGCCGACTCGTTGAGATCGGGTTGCGCGTCGAGGTGGCTGGGCCGACCGATGACGCGGAGTTGGCTCAGTTGGCCGCGAACCTCCGCGAAGAGTTGCTCCAGCTCGACGTGGCCACGGTCGACCTCGTTACCGCGGGCCCAGCGCCTGCGGGGACTCGCGCCGGTGGCGTGCTGGAGGCAGGAGCCCTGATCGTCAGCCTGGTGGCCTCGTCCGGCTTGCTCGAGGCGGTGGCGAACGCGGTGTGGTCGTGGGCCTCCCGGCCCGGCAAGCGCAGCGTGAGGTTGGAGCTGGACGGTGATGTGCTCGAGGTCGCGGGAGTGAGTTCACGCGAGCAGCGGCGACTGATTCAAACATGGATCGACCGCCAAGCCGCGCGAGCCAGCGCAAATGCCGGGGATTAAGGCCGCGCTGCTGGTCGGGACCGCTGCCTACAGCGACCCCAAGTTCCAAAGATTACGGGCGCCGGTCCATGACGTTGAGGCGCTAGCCAGGGTGCTCAGCGACCCGGCTATCGGTGGCTTCGACGTAAAGACGTTGATCGATCAAAGCTCGTGGATCGTGAGTGACCGGATCGCGGAGTTCTTTGTTGATCGCAACCGTGACGACCTGCTCTTGCTGTACTTCTCCTGCCATGGCGTCAAGGACGAGAGCGGACGGCTGCACCTCGCGGCGACCAACACCAGGTACGACCTGCCGAGCGCAAACGGCATCTCCTCATCCTGGGTCGACGAGCGCATGGATCGCAGCCGATCGCAACGAATCGTCTTGATGCTGGATTGCTGCTACAGCGGGGCCTACACGAGGGGAGTGGTGCCACGAGCAGACAGCAGCGCTCACGTCGTCGAGGATTTCGAAGGCGGGCTCGAAACCGGCGAGGCTGATCTCGACCGTGACGGCTGGATCACCATCAATGAGCTGTACGACTACGTCTACGACCACGTTCGCACGGCCATACCCCATCAAACGCCCACCCTGTCTACGTACGGGTTGAAAGGTGAACTAGTCCCTGGCGAAGAACCTCCGGCCCGCGCGGGAGGAGGCTGAGCGGTTGGCGCGGGAGGAGGTGGAGCGGGCTGAGGCGGAGCGGGTGGGGCGTGACGAGGCAGGGGAAGAAGCCAAGTACAGGTCGCCTTCTTATCTTGGTCCCTGCGATAACTGTTGTGGTACTCATCTTGGCGATCGTCGGTGTCATTCTTGGCCCTAGGCTCTTTCCAGATGTGGCTGAAGGCCTTCCGTGCGTCGTGCTCGGGCCCGGCCACTGCAGTACAACTCGACACGCCTGTCGGCCTCGCGGTCGACTCTGCCGGCAACGTCTACATCGCGGACTCGCGTAATCAGCAGGTCCGCATGGTCCGCGAGGGCATGATCAGCATGGTGGCGGGGGCGGAGAGGTTTCTGGCGACACCGGTTCGGCGGAGGCGGTCTCGGTTCGACTCACCCTTCCACGAGGTGTTGCGGTTGATGCCGCAGGCAACGTCTACATCGCCGATTCGGAGGACCACCGGGTACGCAAGGTCGACTCCTCAGGCATGATGACTTCGTTCGCTGGCGGCGGGAGTGGCGAGGCCTGCGGCGATGGTGGCCCACCGACCGCGGCTCGACTTCGTTTGCTGGAGCGTTCTGGCGGGGTCGCCGGAAACCCGGTAGCGCGGCTTGACACGGCTCACCGCGCCGCCGGGTAGGATCGCGGAACTTCAGCGTAAGAAGCGATGGCCGTGGCGCGCATTCTTGGTGGGATTCAGCCGACGGGCGATGTGCATCTTGGCAACTATGTGGGGGCGATCAGTCGGGTGGGCGCGGGAGCAGCAGCCGGACCATTTTCTGCATCGCGAGGTGTGGGGACGATCGGGTAGGTGTGCTTGCGCTCGCGGAGGCGCGGATCACGCGTGAGCTGATCTGCGAGGAGCGGGCGCACCTTCTTGCGCGCACCGCCGGGCCATAATCGAATTCGGAAAACACTAATGACTTGACAACACCTCTCTGCTGCACTATTATTCGAACATAAGTTCTATCGAACGTCGGGGGTGAGGTCGGTGGGGGAGTTGCGGTCGGCGGTCGACGCGCTGGCTGGCCTGGATCCTGATGAGCTTGATGGTGGGGTGTTGGGTGAGCTGATCGCGGAGATGATGCGGGAGCGGGATCGGTTGGATGCGTTGTGTCATCGGTTTGTTGCCGTGCATGATCGGCGGCAGGTGTGGAGGGCTGAGGGGGCGCGGTCGGAGAAGCAGTGGTTGGGCCAGCATTGCCGGCTGTCGGCGGGTGAGGCCGCGGGGCGGGCGGTGATGGCGCGGCGGTTGGGTGCGCTGCCTCAGACGTTGGAGGCGGCGGCGCAGGGGATGGTCAGCGCGGGGCAGGCGCGGGTGGCGGCGCAGGCGGTGCGTGACCTGCCGGCCGCGGCGTTGGATGGGCTGGACGAGCTGGTCGCGGGCAGCGGGCCGGGCACCCACGCCGGTCAACTTCGGGCCACTGTGGACGAGTATGCGCACCAGGTGGCGCCGGACAGCCTGGCCGAGCGCGAACAGCGCGCCTACGAACGACGCCGACTCGCGGTGCGCCGTGGTGGGGATGGCGCCAGCCTGGATGGCTTCCTCGATGTTCTGGGTGCTGAGACGGTGTTGTCCGCGTTGGCGCCGTTGGCCGCGCCGCGGAGCGCCGTGGATGACCGCACCTTTGAGCAGCGTATGGCGGATGCGTTGGTGGAACTGGCCCGGCGTAGCCTTGATGGCGGTGATCTGCCTGATGTGGGTGGGGCCAAGCCGCATGTCACCGTTGTCGTGCGCTTGGAGACCTTGCTCGGTGAGGACGGTGCGGGCCCGGCGACGTTGGACCGGCTCGGGGCGTTGTCTGGTGAGGCCGCGCGGCGGATGTGTTGTGATGCTGGCATCAGCCGCGTCGTGATCGCTGGTGGGTCGCAGGTCTTGGACGCCGGCCGTGAGACCCGTGTGGTCTCCCCAGCCCAGCGGCGTGCGCTGGCGGTCCGCGACGGTGGCTGCATCGGCTGCCTGGCGCCGGTGGCCTGGTGTGAAGCGCATCATGTGGTCCACTGGGTCGACCATGGCCGGACCGATCTGGACAATTTGGTCCTGTTATGCGGCGCATGCCACCGCGAGGTACACCACGGCCGCGGCCACCCCGTCCGCCAACCCGGCGGGCACTGGGCGCTGGTACGGCGCGAATGAACCGCGCCCCATGCAGCGCGTGTTGAGATGGGTTCACGGGCCGGCCACGGCGCCGGGTAGGATCGCGGGACTTTGGCGTAAGGAGCGATGGCAGTGGCGCGCGTTCTGAGTGGCATTCAGCCGACGGGCGATGTTCATCTTGGTAACTATGTGGGGGCGATCAGCCGGTGGGCGCGGCGGCAGCAGCCGGACCATTTCTTCTGCATCGTCGACCTTCATGCGATCACCATGCCGCAGGACCCGGGGACGCTGGAGGGCAAGACGATCGATCTGGCGTGTTGGCTGTTCGCCGCGGGGCTCGACCCGGACGTGTGCACGTTGTTCGTCCAGTCGCAGGTTCCGGAGCACACCCAGCTCAGCTGGGTCCTTGAGTGCACCGCGACGATGGGCGAGCTGAGCCGTATGACGCAGTTCAAGGACAAGGGGCGGGGTAGGGACTCTGTGTCGGTGGGGCTGTTCACCTATCCGGTGCTGCAGGCGGCCGACATCCTGGTGTACCAGGCCGACGAGGTACCCGTCGGCGAGGACCAGCGCCAGCACATCGAGCTGGCCCGGGACATCGCCCAGCGCTTCAACCACCGCTACGGCGGCACCTTCACCGTGCCGAAGGCCACGGTGCCCGAGGTCGGGGCACGGATCATGGACCTGCAGAAGGTCGGCGCGAAGATGTCGAAGTCGGCGGAGTCCCCGCAGGGGACGGTCATGCTCGGTGAGGACGAAGCCGCGACACGCCGGAAGATCATGCGCGCCGTGACCGACTCGGGATCCGAGGTACGGGCGGCGCCGGACAAGCCAGGCGTGACGAACCTGCTCCACATGATGGCGGCGGTCACCGGCGCCCAGATCGCGGAGCTGGAGGTCCGGTACCAGGGCAAGGGCTACGGGGACCTCAAGCGGGACGCGGCCGAGGCGGTCAACGGGTTTCTCCGGCCAGTGCGCCAGCGCCACGCGGAGCTCGCCGCGGACCCGGGGGCGGTCAGGGAGATGCTGCGCAAGGGCGCGAGCCGCGCCCGCGAGATCGCCGCGCGGACCATCGAGGTGACCTACGAGCGGGTCGGGTTCCTTTCCCCATGAGCTCCCCATGAGCACGTCGTGAATCCGCCGTGAACCTCGCCAACCTCGAGCGGGTCACCAAGCGCTACGCCGAGAAGCTCGTGCTCGGCGATGTCTCGTTTGGCATCGGTGAGGGCGACCGCGTCGGGGTGATCGGGCGGAACGGCAGCGGGAAGTCCACCTTGCTGCGGATCATCGCGGGTACCGAGGAGCCGGACAGCGGGCGCGTCGTCCACGCCAACCACGTCCGGGTCGCGTATCTCGACCAGAGGCCGCGGCTCGACGCGGCGCTGGACGTGGGGGAGGTCGTGCGCGACCGGGCCGGCGAGGCGATGGTCGACCGTCTCGGGATCGCCCAGCTCGACACGCGAGTCGGTCAGCTCTCGGGCGGTCAGCAGAAGCGGGTGGCGCTCGCTCGGGCGCTGGCGTCCGACGCCGGCCTGGACTCCGTCGGGTCCGAGACGGGGCTACTCATCCTGGACGAGCCGACCAACCACCTCGACATCCAGGCGGTCGGATGGCTGGAAGAGCTGCTGCGAAGCCGCGGGGGCGCCCTCGTGCTCGTCACCCACGACCGGTACCTGCTGAACCGCCTCGCGACGCGCGTGGTCGAGGTCCACGGCGGGGTGCTGTATTCACATCAAGGGTCGTACGAGGCCTACCTCGAGGCCCGAGCCCAGCGGATAGAACAGGCCGATGCCGCCGAGCAGCGGCGTCGCAACCGAGCCCGCACCGAGCTGGAGTGGCTGCGCCGCTCGCCGGCCGCGCGGACCTCGAAGTCGAAGCTGCGCATCGCGAACGCGCGGGGGCTCGTCGAGCGGGCTGCACCGGAGCCGCCTACTGCCATGGAGTTCGACCTGCCGAGCCGCCGGCTGGGGAGCAAGGTCGTCGACCTGCGCGATGCGGGGAAGCGCTACGGGGACCGATGGGTTCTGCGAGCCATCGACTACAAGCTGGCGCCAAAGGCACGGATCGGTCTCGTCGGGCCGAACGGGGCCGGCAAGACGACGTTACTCCAGCTGATCGCGGGCCGTATCGAGCCAGACTCGGGTGAGGTCACCGTGGGCGATACGGTCGTGTTCGGCTGGTATGGCCAGGATCCGCGGCCGTTGCCGCCTCGCCAGCGCGTGTTCGACGTGGTGGACGAGAAGGTGCGGTCCGCGAGGCTGAGTAGCGGTGAGCTGGTCGGCGCGGGTGGGCTGCTCGAGCGGTTCGGGTTCGACCCCCCGGCCCAACGCGGCTGGGTTGGCGAGCTGTCCGGCGGGGAGCGGCGGCGGCTCGAGCTGCTGCTGGTGCTCGCGGGCGCCCCCAACGTGCTGTTGCTCGACGAGCCGACGAACGACCTGGACCTCGACACGCTGAGCCTGCTGGAGTCCTCCCTCGACGGGTGGCCGGGCGCGTTCGTCGTCGCGACCCACGATCGGTACCTGCTGGATCGCGTCTGCCGCGACGTCTACTCGATCGAGCCTGACGGGAGCCTGCGACACCAGCCCGGTGGGTGGGCCGCGTACGCGGGGGTCGCGTCAGCGTGGGACCGGCGCCCCGCGCCCGCGGCCCCGCAGAGGGCGCCCAAGGCGCCGGCCGCACGCACGCTTTCCTACAAGGAGCGTCGGGAGCTATCCAGCCTCGGCGACCGGCTGCCCGAGCTGGAGGCGCGCAAGGATGAGCTGGAGCGCGAGCTGCGGGGAACGACCGGTGACTACGAGACCGCCCAGCGGCTCGGCGACGAGCTGACCCAGGTCATGGAGGAGATCGACCGCGCCGAGACGCGGTGGCTCGAGCTGGCCGAGGTGGGGGAATGACAATGGACCAGCCGCTGGTGTGGGTCGATCTGGAGATGACCGGCCTGGATCCCGTCCGCCATGTCATCGTCGAGATCGCGGTCGTGATCACCGACGCCGCGCTGAGCAAGGTCGTCGAGGGCCCCGACCTGGTGTTGGCCGCGAGTGACGCCGAGCTGGCGCTGATGGAACCCGTGGTCGCCGAGATGCATACCGCCTCTGGGCTGCTCGACGAGGTCCGCCGCTCCCGCCTGGGCGTGGGCGAAGCGGAGGCGCGGGTCTTGGAGTTCGTGCGCCCCTACGCGCCCCAACCTCATCTTGCGCCGCTGGCGGGCAACAGCATCCATGCCGACCGGGCCTTCTTGCGGCGGTACATGCCTGAGCTGAACGGCTGGCTGCACTACCGCAACGTCGACGTCTCCACGGTCAAAGAGCTCGCCCGCCGCTGGTACCCCGACGCCTATGACTCCGCCCCCCAGAAAGCCAAGGGCCACCGCGCCCTCGCCGACATCCTCGAGTCCATCGCCGAGCTCCGCTACTACCGGGAGGCGATCTTCCGCTAGCGCCGTCTTACGCATGTATGTTGCCCCGAACCCCGACTTTGGGGCGTATACTCCCCTAAGTCGGAGTTCGGTGTCCGAGATTGCGGCGATGGCCTACGGCCCCGCGTGCGGAACACCCGGCTAGGCTCAGACGTAGCCTCTGAGGTGAGCGGCGGTGGCGACGCGCTCGACGGCGATCGCGTAGGCGGCGTGGCGGAGGTCGCGGTTGTGCGCGTGCGCGTAGTCGCGGACCTGCTGGTAGGCGGTGACCATGTGCTTGCCCAGCTCGAGGTCGACGCGGCCGGAGTCCCAGCGGAACTGCTGGATGTTCTGCGTCCACTCGAAGTACGAGACCGTGACACCGCCCGCGTTGGCGAGGATGTCCGGCACGACGGCGATGCCGTTGGCGAGCAGTATGCGGTCGGCGACCGGTGTGACCGGCGCGTTTGCGGCCTCGACGACCAGGTGAGCCCTGATGCGATCGGCGTTGGCGGCCGTGATGACGTGACCAAGGGCTGCGGGGACGAGGACGTTGACGTCGAGGAGCAGCAGGTCGGCGTTGCTGATGGGCTCGGCGCCAGGGTAGCCGACGACAGTCCCCGTCTCGCCCACATACTCCAAGACGTCGGGGATCGGCAGACCCGCGGGGTGGTGGATCCCACCCTGGACGTCTGAGACCGCCACGATGCGGTAGCCCTGGGCCGCGGCGAGGCGGGCCACCCACGAGCCCACGTTGCCGAAGCCCTGAACCGCCATGGTCAGCTCGGTTGGATTGCGCCCCGCGTCGCGCACCGCCTCGTCCGTGACCATGATGACCCCACGGCCCGTGGCCGAGTCACGACCATGCGAGCCGCCCAGCGCGACCGGCTTGCCCGTGACGATCGCGGGAGTGTGGCCCTCACGCTGCCCGTAGGCGTCCATCATCCACGCCATCGTCTGGGCGTTCGTGTTGACGTCGGGGGCCATGATGTCGCGGTTGGGCCCGACAACATGCGCCACCTGCGCCATGAACCGCCTGGTCAGGCGCTCAAGCTCCGATCGGGACAGCCGCGTCGGGTCGATCTGGACCCCGCCTTTCGCCCCGCCGAACGGCACGTCGACGAGCGCGGTCTTCCAGGTCATCAACGCGGCGAGGGCCCGTACCTCGTCCAGGTCGGCGCTGGGGTGGTACCGGACGCCGCCCTTATACGGGCCGCGAGCGCCGTTGTGCTGCACACGGTAGCCGTAATAGGACTCGACCGACCCGTCGTCACGCCGCAGCGCGAGCTGCACTCGGATCTCCCGGTAGGTGCCCGCCAGGATGTCGCGCGTCTCATCGTCCAGCTTGATCTGGTCGGCGACATCGTGGAAGAAGAACTGCGCCGCCTCGAAGGGGGTCAGGTCGTCAGCCGGCTCTGCTCGCACGGGTGCCCTTTCGTCGACCAGTTGACCGACAGCGTATGCCCCTGGGAGGAGAATACGGTCGTTCGCCACCGCAAGTTCATCGAGAAGCAAGGGACGCCTGGCCAAGTGGCGTCAGCGCGCCAGGCGTGAGTACACTCGATCTGTACTTCACGCCGGCTGGAGCACGGGACTCCTGGTCAGGCGGGTAGGAGGGGGAGAATGCATACATTCAGGTCGCGGGTGCTCGCGTATGGGCTACTCTCGGCGGTCCTGGCCGCCGGTTGCGGTACGCAGGCATCGAGCTCACAGCTCAACACGGACACCTTGCAGCAGAGATTGACCGTCAGGATCCATCAGCAAACCGGCGTCGTGGTTCGCGTCAACTGTCCCGAGGACGTCCCCCTGCGCAGAGGCAGCGCCTTCGAGTGCACCGCCACCGCGGGCGACGGCTCGACCAGCCAGGTCGCCGTCGTCCAGGACGACGACGCGGGCAGCGTGTCCTGGGCGCTGGAACCCTGACGCCGGTTTGGGGTCAGCGAGCCCACCGGGGGAGCAGGTCGGTCAACGTGAGACCGACCGGGAACGGCGCATCCACCTTCAGCCGCTCCTGCGGTGCGCCCATCGAGTAAGTGTCGCCCTGGCCGAGTCGGTAGGTGACGACCCGCAAAGGAGAGAGTTCGATGCGCCAGTAATGCGGGATGCCGAACTGCGCGTACAGCGCCGGTTTCGTGACCCGATCCTCGATGTGGCTGCCCGGAGACTCGATCTCGACGGCTACGATCACCTCGGCGGGGGAGAACCAATGCCGGCTCGGGTCCTCGGCGCGGACGACGAGCAGGTCAGGAATACGGGTGAGCTGGCGCGTGAAGCGGATCTCCACGGCCCCGGTCACCACGTACGGCTCGGGCGCGAGATCCACCAGCGCGCTGCCCAACCTAAGGGCCAGAACTTGGTGAAGGCTGGATGGGGAGGGAGTCACGATCAGCGCTCCGTCGGTCAGCTCGTACCGGTAGTTGCTGACGGGCAGCTCGTCAAGGTCGGTGGTGGTCCAACCACCCGGAGGTGCGACGACCAACGGCTCGCTCATCAGTGCTCCTCACTCGGTGCTCTCGCCTTGAGTTTACGCTCCCGCGCATGCCGCCTCGGGGAGGGTGGCAGGCTCTATGCCAAGGGGCTCTCGCCGAGCCGGTGCCACTGGGACGGCCGCTGGTAGAGTCGCCCCGCAAGGGCGAACTACCCTGACGTAACCTCTCACGCGACGCGGCGAGGAGCGATTGCCATGGCGAAGACCGCCACGACCGTGACCGGAAAAGGTCGGGTCGCGTGGGTGGCGGACTTCTATCGCTCGGCGGTCGGCAAGAAGTACGTGATGGCGGTCACCGGCGTCGCGCTGATGGCCTACGTGTTCGTGCACATGCTCGGCAACCTCAAGCTGTACCTGGGGCCGGCGGCGCTCAACGAGTACGCCGAGTGGTTGCGGACGCTGTTGGAGCCGTTCTTCCCCCGCACCATGACCTTGTGGATCCTGCGGGTCGGTCTGTTCGCGGCGTTCGTGCTCCACATCCATGCGGCCTACGCGCTGACGCGGATGAACGCCCGGGCGCGCCCCGTCGCTTACCGGTCGAAGCGCGACTACGTGGCCGCGACCTTCGCGGCGCGTACGATGCGCTGGACGGGGGTCATCGTCCTGCTCTTCGTGCTCTATCACCTGGCCGATCTGACGTGGGGTTTCGCGAACCCCGACTTCATCCGGGGCGATGTGTTCCACAACCTGGTCGCCAGCCTGTCGCTCTGGCCCGCGGCGCTCTTCTACGTGCTCGGCAACGTCGCCCTGGGTATCCACCTGTACCACGGCTCGTGGAGCCTGTTCCAGAGCCTCGGTATCAACAATCCCCGCTTCAACCACTGGCGGCGCTATTTCGCTGTCGCGTTTGCCCTGGTGGTGACGCTAGGAAACCTGTCGTTCCCGATCGCCGTCTTGTCGGGATACGGCCAGTAACCGACGAACGGAGCAGCGTCGTCATGCGGCTTGACAGCAAGGTCCCGGCCGGGGATATCGACCATGCCAACCTCCCCCACCCACCCACCCTTAAAGGAACGGTGCCGGCCAACGCGCTCAACAGCAAGGTCCCTTCCGGGGATATCACCACGATGTGGGACCGCCACCGGTTCGACATGCGGTTGGTGAACCCCAACAACAAGCGGCGCTTCGAGATCATCGTGATCGGCACCGGCCTGGCGGGCGGATCGGCGGCGGCGACGCTGGCGGAGCTGGGATACCGCGTGAAGGTATTCACCTTCCACGACTCGCCACGGCGGGCGCATTCGATCGCCGCGCAGGGCGGGATCAACGCGGCCAAGAACTACCGCAACGACGGGGACAGCATCTGGCGCTTGTTCTACGACACGGTGAAGGGCGGCGACTACCGCTCCCGCGAGGCGAACGTCTACCGGCTTGCCCAGGTCAGCCTGGAGATCATCGATCAGGCGGTCGCCCAGGGCGTGCCGTTCGCGCGTGAGTACGGGGGGCTGCTCGACAACCGCTCGTTCGGGGGAGCGCAGGTCTCCCGCACGTTCTACGCCCGTGGCCAGACTGGCCAGCAGCTGCTGCTCGGCGCCTACCAGGCGCTGATGCGGCAGGTCAACCGCGGTACCGTCGAGCTGCACCGGCGCACCGAGATGCTCGACGTCGTCGTCATCGACGGGCGCGCCGCCGGAGTCGTCGTCCGGGACCTGCTGACCGGCGAGATCAGCTCGCACGCCGCGCACGCCATCGTGCTGGCGACCGGCGGCTACTCGAACGCCTTCTACCTGTCGACGAACGCGAAGGCCTCGAACGCCACCGCGATCTGGCGGGCGCACCGCAAGGGCGCGCTGCTCGCGAACCCGTGCTTCACGCAGATCCACCCGACCTGCATCCCGCCGAGCGGTGAGCACCAGTCGAAGCTGGTCCTGATGAGCGAGTCGCTGCGGAACGACGGGCGGGTCTGGGTGCCGGCGGAGCGTGACGACGACCGTCCTCCGGGCGAGATCCCCGATGAGGACCGCGACTACTTCTTGGAGCGGAGGTACCCGGCGTTCGGGAACCTGGTCCCACGAGACGTCGCCTCCCGCAACGTGAAGGCCGTGGTCGACGAGGGACGCGGGGTGGGATCGCGCCACAACGGCGTCTACCTCGACCTGACCGACGCGATCGAGCAGCAGGGCCGCGGCACGATCCAAGCGCGGTACGGCAACCTCTTCGAGATCTACGAGCGCATCACCGGCGAGGACGCCTACCAGGCGCCGATGCGGATCTACCCGGCGCCGCACTACACGATGGGCGGCCTCTGGGTCGACTACCACCTGATGACGACGATCCCCGGCCTCTACGCGATCGGCGAGGCCAACTTCTCCGACCACGGCGCCAACCGGCTGGGCGCGAGCGCGCTGATGCAAGGGCTCGCCGACGGGTATTTCATCCTTCCCTACACGATCGGGGACGACCTCGCGCCGAGGCTGGGAGAGAGGCTGCCCGGCGTTGACCATCCGGCATTCGCGGAGGCCGAGCGTGAGGTCCAGGACCGCGTTCGCCGCCTGCTGGAGGTCAAGGGCACGCGCACCGTCGACCGCTTCCACCGCGACCTGGGCAAGGTCCTGTGGGACTACTGCGGCATGGCGCGCGACCAGAGCGGGCTTGAGAAGGCATTGTCCGAGATCCCCGCGCTGCGCGAGGAGTTCTCCACCGACGTGCGCGTCCCCGGCGACGGCGAGACGTTGAACCAGTCGCTGGAGCGAGCCGGCCGGGTCGCCGACTTCTTCGAGCTCGCCGAGCTGATGTGCGTCGACGCGCTCGACCGGCAAGAGTCCTGTGGCGCCCACTTCCGCGAGGAGCACCAGACCGAGGACGGCGAGGCGCTCCGCGACGACGAGCACTACTCGTTCGTGTCCGCCTGGGAGTTCACCGGCGTCGGGAGGCCACCCGTGCTCCACAAGGAGCTGCTCAAGTTCGACTACGTCACGCTCTCGCAGAGGAGCTACAAGTGAGGCTGACGCTTCGCGTATGGCGGCAGGCTGGCCCTGACGCGCAGGGCCGGTTCGAGACCTATGAGGTGCCCGGCGTCGACGGGGACATGTCGTTCCTCGAGGTGTTGGACGTGCTTAACGAGCGTCTCGTCGAAGGCGGCGACGAGCCGGTCGCGTTCGAGCACGACTGCCGGGAAGGCATCTGTGGCTCGTGCGGCGTCATGATCAACGGCCAGGCGCACGGGCCCGAGACCGGCACCGCCACGTGCCAGCTGCACATGCGCCGCTACTCCGACGGCGACGTCTTGGTGGTCGAGCCGTGGCGGGCCGCCGCGTTCCCGGTGATCCGTGACCTCGTCGTCGACCGCACCGCCTTCGACCGCATCATCGAGGCTGGGGGCTACATCTCCGCGCCGACCGGCAGCGCCCCCGACGCCAACCTCATCCTGGTGCCCAAGGCGGACGCCGAGGCCGCCATGGACGCCGCGGCCTGCATCTCTTGCGGGGCCTGCGTCGCCGCGTGCCCCAACGGCGCCGCTCAGCTGTTCACCGCGGCCAAGGTCGCCCATTTGGGGCTGTTGCCCCAAGGCCAGCCCGAGCGCCTCGCCCGCGCTGAGTCCATGGTCGAGGAGATGGAGCGCTACTTCGGCTCGTGCACCAACATGGGCGAGTGCAGCGCCGCCTGCCCCAAAGAGATCAGCCTGGACTTCATCGCCCTGATGAACCGCGACTACCTCCGCGCCAAGCTCACCGGCCGCCGGGGCGCCTAGCGGTGGTCCTTATGGCCAGGGTTCGGCACGCATGCGTGCCGAACCCTGGCCATAAGAGGATTGGACCGCACATCTGGTTGCGTTGACGCTACCATTGTGTCGATGCAAGTATCTGAGAGTGAGCGTTTAGCTCAAGCCCTGGCCGGGTTCCGGCGCGAGATAGTGCCGGACTTCGTCTTGCTGCTGGTGCGCGCCGCTGGCGACGAGGACTTCTCGCTGGCGCAGCTGGCGACCCTGTACCTGCTCGAGCGGATGGGCGAGCACAGCGTGAAGCAGGTCGCGGAGGTGATCGGGCGATCGCTGTCGGCGACGAGCCGGTTGCTCGACCAGCTGGTGAAGCGCGGGCTGGTACAGCGCGAGGAGGACGAGCGGGACCGGCGCGCGAAGCGCGTCGTGCTCACTGAGCATGGCCAGAAGCTTCTCAGGGACCTCGAGCGGGAGCGGGCCGACGCCCAGCTCGTGGTCATGGCATACCTGTCGGCCGAGGAGCGCGAGGTCGTCCATCGTGGGATGGCGCTGCTCGCGGAAGGGGCAAGGAGGAGAAGAGATGGCGCAAGTACTGAGCTCGACGCGGGGGACTGAGAAGGCCGTTATCCTGCCGCTGGATGAGATCGACACGCGCATGCTGCCGCTGGTCGGCGGCAAGGCGGCGAACCTCGGTGAGCTGATCGCGGCGCGGTTCCCGGTACCGCCCGGCTTCTGCGTCACGACCGAGGCGTACGTGACCGGGCGGATGCCCGCGCCGGTCGCGGCGGCGATCGGCGCGGCCTACGAGGCGCTCGGCCCGGCGACCCCTGTCGCGGTGCGGTCGTCGGCGACCGCGGAGGACCTGCCATGGGCGAGCTTCGCGGGCCAGCACGACACGTTCCTGGACGTCGTGGGGCGCGAGGCGGTGATCGACGCGGTGCACCGCTGCTGGGCGTCGCTGTGGACAGAACGGGCGGTCAGCTACCGCGAGCGCAACGGGATCGACCACGCGACGGTGCGCCTGGCGGTCGTCGTGCAGGTCATGGTCGACGCCAAGGTCGCGGGCGTGCTGTTCACCGCCGACCCGGTCACCGGCCGGCGGCGCCAGGCGGTGATCGACGCCAGCCCCGGGCTCGGCGAGGCGGTCGTGTCCGGCTCGGTGAACCCGGACCACTTCGTCGTGGACCCGAGCGGCGAGATCGTCGAGCGCCGGGTTCCCAACGGGACCGCATGCCTGACCGACGACCAGATCCGCGCGCTGACGGCGCTCGGACAGCGCGTCGAGGCGCACTATGGAGCGCCGCAGGACATCGAGTGGGCCATCGACGCCGACGGGCGGCTCTGGCTGACCCAGGCCAGAGCGATCACGACGCTGTACCCGTTGCCCGCGGGCGCGACGGAAGATCCCTTGTGCGTCTACTTCTCGTTCAACGTCGCTCAGGGAGTCAACCGGCCGCTCACCCCGATGGGAATGGCCGTGTTCCGGTCGATAGGGGCATCGATCGCGAGGACCGCTGGCCGGCCTGGAGTGGATGCCGCCACCGGCCCGGCGTTTCTCGCCGAGGCCGGTGGGCGGCTGTTCGTCGACCTCACCGCCGCGCTGCGCAGCCCCATAGGCCGGACCGTGACCAGGCGGCTGTTCGGCGTCGCCGAGGCGCGCTCGGCGGCGGTCGTCGAGCGGCTCCTCGCCGACTCGCGCCTGAGCGCGGTGGACATCCCACGCCGGCGTGTGTTGAGGCCCACGGGAACGCTCATGGTCCGTGGCCGGGTGCTCGGGACCCTCGCCCGGGCGGTGTTCGATCCGGCGGCTGCCCGCACACGCCTGCACGAGTTGCCCGGCCGCTTGCGTGACCGTGCTCGGGTCACGGGGCACGGCGACGACCCGCTGAGCATCGTGGAAGCGCTCTTCGGCGAGGAATGCCCGTGGGTCGTCCTTGCCGCCGGGCCGATCGCCTTCGTCGGGTTTGGCATGTTCGCGCTCGTCGGCAAGCTGCTCGGCCCCGACGCGACCGCGGACGAGCTGCAGACAGTCCTCCGCAGCCTTCCGCACAACGTGACCACAGAGATGGACCTCGAGCTGTGGCGCCTCGCGCGCCGGCTGCGAGAAGATGCGGCCGCGCGAGAGGCACTCCTCGGGTCGCCCGCGGATCAGCTGGCCGCCCGATACCACGCAGGGGACCTCCCCCCAGCGCTGCAGCGTGGGCTCGCCGGGTTCCTCGGCACCTACGGGCACCGGGCCGTCGCCGAGATCGACCTCGGCCTGCCCCGCTGGTCTGAGGACCCCACACACATCTTGGGGTCGCTCGCGAACTACCTGCGGCTCGACGATCCGGACCGCGAGCCGGACGTCGTGTTCGAGCGGGGGCGAAGAGAGGCAGAGGCCATGGTCGCGGAGCTGGAGCGCCGGGCTCGTGTCCGCGGGAGGCTCCGTGGCGCCGCCGTCGGGCTGTGCCTGCGGCGCGTCCGCGCCCTCAACGGCCTGCGGGAGATGCCGAAGTTCTGCATGGTGGTGGCGTTCGCCGAGGCGCGTCGGCTGCTGCTCTCCGTGGGAGAGGAGCTGGCCATGATGGGCCGGCTGGAGGACGCCGGCGACATCTTCTTCCTCGACCTCGCCGAGGTGCGGCGGAAGCAGGGGGTTCGGGGGAGGCCCCCGAAGCAGGGGGTTCGGGGGAGGCCCCCGAAGCAGGGGGTTCGGGGGAGGCCCCCGAAGCAGGGGGTTCGGGGGAGGCCCCCGAAGGATGGCGGCGAGGACCTCCGTGAGCTGGTCGCCGAGCGCCGCGCCGGCTACGACCGCGAGCTGCGGCGCCGCCACGTCCCCCGCATCCTGTTGTCCGATGGCACCGAGCCGGAAGCGGGCATGCATGCCATTCCCACAGGCGGTGGCCTGAGCGGAACGCCGGCCTCGGCGGGCGTCGTGACCGGCCCGGCGCGGGTAATCCTCGAGCCGGTCGGCGCACGCCTGGAGCCTGGCGAGATCTTGGTCGCCCCGTCGACCGACCCGGGGTGGACCCCGCTGTTCCTCACCGCGGGTGGCCTGGTGATGGAGATGGGGGGCGCGATGTCCCACGGCGCGGTCGTCGCCCGCGAGTATGGGATCCCGGCGGTGGCCGGCGTGGCCGGCGCGACCGAGCACCTCACGACCGGCCAGCTCGTCACCGTCGACGGGTCTGCCGGAACCATCCGGCGCGACCAGGCGTAGCATCGGTGCGATGGATCGTAACCAGGTCACCGCCTCCGGTATCCCCGCCCAGCCGGTGTACGGCCCCGAGGGGGCCGAGCGGCCAGGCGAGTTCCCCTACACGCGCGGCGTGCACCCGACGATGTACCGGGGCCGCACGTGGACCATGCGGCAGTACGCCGGGTACGCGTCGGCCGCCGAGTCGAACGCGCGGTACAAGTACCTGCTCGCCCAGGGCCAGACCGGGCTGTCGGTCGCGTTCGACCTGCCCACGCAGATGGGCTACGACTCCGACTCGGAGATCGCCACGGGGGAGGTCGGCAAGGTCGGCGTCGCGATCGACTCCTTGCTCGACATGCGGCAGCTCTTCGACGGGATCCCGCTGGACGAGGTCTCGACCTCGATGACGATCAACGCCCCGGCGGCGATCCTGCTGCTCCTCTACCAGCTGGTCGGCGAGGAGCAGGGCGTCGAGCCGGCGAAGCTGCGCGGCACGATCCAGAACGACGTGCTCAAGGAGTACGTCGCTCGGGGTACGTACATCTTTCCGCCTCGGCCCTCGTTGCGGATCGTGACCGACGTCTTCGCATACTGCGCGCGGCACATGCCGAGGTTCAACACGATCTCGATCTCGGGCTACCACATGGGCGAGGCCGGGGCGACGGCGGTTCAGGAGGTCGCCTTCACGCTCGCGAACGGGATCGCCTACGTCCAGGCCGCGGTCGACGCGGGCCTGGAGGTCGACGCGTTCGCGCCGCGGCTCTCGTTCTTCTTCGTGTCCCGGTCCTCGCTGCTGGAGGAGGTGGCGAAGTTCCGCGCCGCCCGGCGGATGTGGGCCCACATCATGCGGGACCGGTTCGGCGCCGAGGACCCGCGCTCGCAGATGCTGCGGTTCCACGCGCAGACCGCCGGGGTGCAGCTGGTGGCGCAGCAAGCCGAGGTGAACATGGCCCGGGTCACCATTCAGGCGCTGGCCGCGACGCTCGGTGGGACGCAGTCACTGCACGCGAACGCGTTCGACGAGGCGCTCGCGCTGCCCAGCGAGAAGGCGGCCCGGCTCGCGCTGCGCACGCAACAGATGATCGCCCACGAGACGGACGTGCCCCTGGTCGCCGACCCGCTGGGGGGAAGCTGGTTCGTCGAGTCGCTGACCGACGAGATCGAGCGCCGCGCAACCTCCTACATCGAGAAGATCGAGGCCATGGGCGGCGCCGTCCAGGCCATCGAGCAGGGCTACCAGAAGAGCGAGATCGAGCACAGCGCCTACGAGCTGACCCAGGCGATCGAGCGGGGAGACCAGGTCGTCGTCGGCGTCAACCGGTACACGATGGAGGAGGACGTCCAGCCTGAGCTGCTCCGCGTCGAGGACACCGTCCGAGAGGCCCAGATCTGTAAGCTCGAACACGTTCGCGCCGAGCGCGACGGCGACGCGGTCCGCGAGACGCTCGCCGCCGTCGGCGAAGCGGCCCGCGGCAGCGACAACCTTCTGCCCCTGATGAAGGAGGCGCTCCACCGCATGGCCACGGTCGGGGAGGTCTGCGACACGCTCCGCGACGTCTTCGGCCGCCACCAGCCCGCCGACGCGTTATGAGCGCGGAGCGCGAGTCCCATCCCGGAGGGATCAATGTGAGCGCCGCCGAGCTGTGCGCCCGGATCCGCGAGGATCTCCGCGACGTCGAGGTGCGCATCCGTGGCCACCGGTGGCTGGAGCTGCTCGAAGCTGGCGAGGTCCCGCCTGGTGCGCTTCAGGCCTTCGCGGGTGAGCAGCTGGACATCATCGCGAGTGACCTGCGCAGCTTCACGATGCTCGCGGACCGCTTCGCCGACGAGCCCGCGCACGGGTACCTGACGGGAATGGCGGCGGGGGAGCAGGCCGCGCGTGAGGCGCTCCGCGGTTTCGTCGCCTCGGTAGGCCTGGACGCCGCTGGATACGAGCCGATCCCAGGCTGCCAGGCCTATCCCTCCTACGTCGCCCGCCTCGCTCGTGATGCTGGCCCGGCCGAGGTCGCGGGCGCGTTCCTGGTCAACCTCGAGGCGTGGGGCGGCAACTGCGCCCGGATGGCCCGGGCTCTGGTGGCCACCTATCGCCTGACCGAAGACGACTGCGCCTTCTTCTCGCTGTTCGCCGCACCGACGGACGACCTCGAGCGCAGCTCTCTCGCCGTGATCGACGCCGGCCTCCAGCAGGGCGTTGATCCCTTGGGCATCGCCCGCGCCGCCCGCCTGCTCCAGGCCTACGAGCTGCTCTTCTGGGACTCACTGCCGGCCTGAGCCTCGTCACTACCCGCGCGCTCGGCGGCGGCACTCGCGGCAAGAGGTCTCGTAGCCATCGGGGTAGACCTGCACGTCCAGGCGGAACCCGCAGGTGGCGCAGTAGCGGGGCGGCTCCACGGCGAGCCGTTGCGCGCAGCCGGTGTGGGCCGCGCTTGCCTTCGGATGCCCACAGCCCTGACAGAACGTCGTCACGGCGGGAAGCGTACGCCGTCACGAAAGCGTAAGTCGCGAGCGTGGCGGGACGGCTATCGTGACCCGCAGTGACCGAGCCAGTCGAGGCCCCCTCTCCACCGGCGCGCCCGCGCGTCTTGGTCGTCGAGGACGATCCCACGGTCGCGGAGGTGGTCTCCCGCTACCTGGAGCGGGACGGCTACCTCGTCGAGGTTGTCGGGAACGGGAGGGTCGCGCTCGCCCAGCTCGAGACCGCGCCTGTAGACCTTCTCATCTTGGACATCATGTTGCCCGGGCTCGACGGGTTCGAGGTCTGCCGGCGCCTTCGTGAGCACAGCCGAATCCCCGTGATCATGCTTACCGCCCGGGGTGAGGCGATCGAGCGGATCCAGGGCCTCGAGCTTGGCGCGGACGACTACGTGGTCAAGCCGTTCTCGCCTCGTGAGCTGGTCGCGCGCGTGAAGGCGGTGCTGCGCCGCGCGCACGGGTCGCAGGACGGCGCCGTGATGCCCGAGGGGCCGCGGGCATACCGTGGGCTCGAGCTCGACGAGCGCTCCCGGCGGGTCCGCGTCGAGGGGGAGCCCGTCTCGTTGACGGTTCGCGAGTTCGACCTCCTCGCGTTCCTCATGCGGCACCACGGGGAGGTCTTCCGCCGTGAGGCGCTCCTCGACCGCGTGTGGGGGTACACGTTCGGCGACACCTCGACGGTGACGGTGCACGTCCGCCGCCTGCGCGAGAAGATCGAGCCCGACCCGTCCGAGCCCGTCTACGTCCAGACCGTCTGGGGCGTCGGCTACCGCTTCGGCGACTAGGAGACCTGGGTTGCGCGTCGTCGTCGTGATCGTCGGGGTGGCAGCCGTCGCGGGCTGCATCGCCCTCGTCGACCTCCCCGTTGCCGATTCGCTGGCGATCGCGGCGATCGCGGGTCTCGCCGCGCTCGCGGCCGGGTTAGCCGGTGGTGGGGCGCTGCGCCTGTTACGGCGCCGATCGTTTTTCGCCCAGGTCAGCGTGGTCGCGCTGACCTCGATCGCCGCGGTGGCCGCCGGCGCGCTGGCGGTGGGCAACGCGATGTTCATCAACGCGCATGACCTCAACGCGCTCGCGGTCGTCATGGTCGTCGCGGGGTTCGTCGGCGTGCTGGCCGCCCTGGCGCTCGCGCATCGGGTGGACGAGGCGAGCCGGTCGTTGGGCGAGGTCGCTCGCCGCATTGGCGATCCCGCGGCCCCTCGGGGCGAGCTGCCGTCGATCCTGGAGTTCCGGCGCTTGGCCGCCGAGCTGGAGGAGACGGGCGCCCGGCTTGAGCAGGCACGTGCGCGTGAGCAGGCGATTGAGGCGGCGCGCCGCGAGCTGGTGGCGTGGGTGTCCCACGACCTGCGGACACCGCTCGCGGGGATCCGCGCGATGACCGAGGCGTTGGAGGACGGGATCGTCGACGACCCCGAGACCGTCAGGCGTTACCTGTCAACGCTCCGGGTCGAGGCCGACCGGTTGGCGGGGTTGGTGAACGACCTGTTCGAGCTCAGCCGGATCCATGCGGGGGCGCTACGCCTCGCGCTCGAGCGCGTCAGCCTGACCGATCTCGTCTCCGACGCCCTCGCGGCGGCCGGGCCGGTGGCATCGGCCAAGGGCATCAGGCTGGAAGGCCGGATGGACGGCGCCCCAGAGCTGGAGGCGTCTCCCCCCGAGCTCGCCCGGGTGCTACGCAACCTGCTCGACAACGCCATCCGCGAGACCCCGCCGGGCGGCGAGATCAGCGTCGAGGCGGGCAGCGATAACGGCCAGGTCTTCATCACGGTGTCCGACTCGTGCGGCGGGATCCCCGAGCAAGATCTGCCGCGCGTGTTCGACCCCGCCTTCAGAGGCGAGACCGCCCGCACGCCGACCGGTGACGGCGGCACCGGCCTCGGCCTGGCGATCGCCCGCGGCCTGGTGGAGGCCCACGCCGGCGAGCTCTCCGTGGCGAACACGGAGAAAGGCTGCCGGTTCGTCGTGACGCTACCCGCCTGACCCGCACCGGCTCTGAGTTCCCGAACGAGGATTTCGGGGCACATACGCCCCGAAATCCCTGTTCGGGGGAGGCGCGGTCACGGCGCACCCCCCTGGGGGAACAGGACGCCGGGGTTGAGGATGCCGCGGGGGTCGAGGGCATGCTTGATGGCGGCCATCGCCTGGATGTCGGCGGCGCCGCGGGTCAGCGGCAGCCAGCGGGTCTTTGCGATGCCGATGCCGTGCTCAGCGCTGATGCTGCCACCGTGCACGGCGGCGAGCCGGTACACGGCGTCCTCGACCGCCTCGTCGTCGGGCCCGAGCCCGGCCCCGAGCACGTTCACGTGGAGGTTGCCGTCGGCCAGGTGGCCGAACACGACGGTCCGGGCGCCGGGCCAAGCCGCCTCGACCCGCCCGCGGACCTCGGCCTCGAACGCGGCCAGCTCGCCCAGCGGCAGCGTGACGTCCATCTTGTGCGGGACACCGGCGGCGTTGATCGCCTCGGTATGGCGCTCGCGGTACGCCCACAGGCGCTCCCGGGCTGGCCGGTCGGTCGCGACCGCGGCGTCGTGGATCTGGGGACAGTCCTCGAGCGCGGCGGCAAGCGCCTCCCCGGCGGCTGCGCACTCCACGAGCAGGTACGCGGGGTGCTCCCGCCCGAACGGCGGGCCGAGGCCGCTGTGCTCGCGGACGAGATCGATGCCCTCGGCCATCATCAGCTCGAACGCCTCGAGGCTGGGCAGGCGCCGCAGCCGGGCGAGCACGCCGAGCGCGGCCTCGACACCGCTCACTCCGAGCAGCGCGGCGACCCGCGCGCGCGGCGCCGGGACCAGCGCGAGCCGCACCCGCGTGACGACCGCCAGCGTGCCCTCGCTCCCCGTGAGCAGGCCGGGCAGGTCATAACCGGTGTTGTCCTTGACCAGACCCTCCAACCGCGTGATGGTCTGGCCGCTGGCGAGCACGGCCTCCAGGCCGATCACCTGCCGGCGCATCGCCCCGTACCGGATCACGTGCACGCCACCCGCGTTGGTGGCGACCATCCCTCCGATCGTCGCGGTGTCCCTGGCGGCCAGATCCACCCCGACGTCGAGGTCGTGCGCCCGCGCCTGCGCCCGCACGGCGCTCAAGGTGGCGCCGGCGCCAGCGGTCACCTGCGCGGCGAGGGTGTCGACGGGCTCCACGCCGTCGAGTCGTGTGAGGCTGAGGACGATCTCGCCGCCGCGCGGGACGCTACCCCCGACGAGACCGGTGTTCCCGCCTTGGGGGACGACCGGCGCGCCCACCTCGTGGCACTCGGCGAGGATGCTCGCCACCTGGTCCGTGCCCGATGGCCGGACCACGCATCGGGCCGGTCCCTGCCACCGGCGGGTCCAGTCCGTCTCGTACGAGGCGAGGGTGTCAGGGTCCGTCAACGTATGCGCATCGCCGACGATGCGGGCGAGGCGCGAGACGAGGGGATTCAGCGCTGGCGGTACCTGGTTCGCGTACCCCAGGTGGTGCGCATATCGAAGCGCGCCCTGCGCCACTCCGTGGTCCATTGCCCGAGCAAGAACCCGATGACCACACCCACGAGAAGGCCCAGGACGAACAGCTCAGTCATGGTGCTCATGTTTCCAAGGAGCGACTGGGAGAGTCAAGGACCCGCTACAGCAGGCCGGTCAGCGCTTTCACTGGCACGCGCAGGTCGCGGAGCATCGCAACGTCCTCGACGGCGGGGCGCCCGAGGTAGGTCAGGTAGTTGCCGATGATCATGCCGTTCGCCCCGCCGAGGATCCCTGCTGCTTGCAGGTCGCCGAGGACGACCTCACGCCCTCCCGCGTAGCGCAGCGTCGCGAACGGGATCACGAGGCGCAGCAGCGCGATCCCGTGGAGCGCCTCGCGTGGTGACAGCAGCGGCACGTGCTCCAGCGGGGTGCCGGCCATCGGCCGGAGGAAGTTGACCGGGACCTCACCCGGGCGCAGGTCGCGCAGCGCGAGCGCCAGCTCGGCCCGCTGCCGGGGAGTCTCGCCCATGCCGAGGATCCCGCCGGAGCAGACGTCCATCCCGGCGTCGCGCGCGAACAGGCACGTGTCCCACCGCTGGAGCCACGTATGCGTCGTACAGATCCTTGGGAAGAAGCTCTCCGCCGTCTCCAGGTTGTGGTTGTACCGGACAACACCCGCCGCGGCGAGCTCGGCCGCCTGCCCCCGGTCCAGGATGCCGGCCGAGACCGCGACCTCGAGGTCGGTCTCCGACTGGACCGCCTGGACGGAGTCGAGGATATGCCGCATCGCCTTGCCGTCGGGCCCCTTGATCGCCAAGACCAGGCAGAACTCGGTCGCGCCGGCCTGCTGCGCGCTGCTCGCCGCCCGCACGACCTGGTCGCGTGTCAGGTACGGCTGTGGCTTCACCGGAGTCCGGAACGCCGCCGACTGTGAGCAGAACGCGCAGTCCTCGGGGCAGCCGCCGGTCTTCGTGGACAGGATGGACTCGAGGCTCACCGCCTCGCCGCACCAGGCCACGCGGACACGGTGCGCGAGGTCGAGCAGCCGGGGCAGCGCCGCCTCTTCCCCGGCCAGGTCGGCGAGCGCGTACGCCTGATCGGCGGTGAGAAGCTCGCGGCGGGCGAGCAGCGCAGCCTCGACGTCGTCCAAGAGGTGGCTCATAAGGCCACGAGTCTATGGGACCTCGATCGCGGGCAGCGGGTCGCCGAGGTCCAGCTCGGGGACCACGGCGAGCAGCGGTGCCATCGTGGCGAGCTCGTCGATGTTGGTCCGCTCGGCCACGCCTGGGTCGGCGGGATAGCGGTTGACGACGATGCCGGCCACCCGCAGCCCGCGCGCCCACGCCGCCTCGCAGGTCAGCCGCGTGTGGTTGAGCGTGCCGAGGCCGGGGCGGGCCACGACGACGAGCGGTAGATGGAGGTCCGCGGCGAGGTCCGCGAGGGTCGTCCCGTCGGTCCCCAGCTCGACGAGCAGCCCTCCCGCGCCTTCGCCGACCACGTCGCCCAGGCCGGAGAAGGGACCGAGGAGGTCCGCTCTCGTGATGCTCATGCCCACCCGCGCCGCCGCGACTGCGGGCGCGAGCGGCTCGTCGAGCCCCGGCCCTGTCCGTGTCTCGCACCCGGCGAGCCGCGCGACGACTAGGGCGTCGGCCTCGTCCTGAGCCAAACCGGTTTGGACCGGCTTCACGTAGGTGGCGCCCGGCCGCCCCCGGCACAGCAGCGCCGCGACCACCGTCTTGCCGACGCCAGTGTCGGTCCCGGTGACGAGGACCCCGTTCATGGTGTTTGTGTGGAGGATCCGCGCGGTATACCGCGCGGATCCTCCACACAACTCACGGCCCGGTCGATCTCGGCGTCGGTATGCGCGGCGGTGACGGTAAAGCGGAGGCGGGCGGTGCCCGGCGGGACCGACGGCGGGCGGATCGCGACCACGAGCAGGCCCGCCTCGGCGAGCGCGGCCGATGCGGACAGCGCGGAGCGGGGGTCGCCGAGCACGAGCGGCACGATACAGGCCGCGGGCTCGGGGACTCCCAAACCCCTCGCCAGGCGCCTGGCCAGCGCGAGGGCATGCGCCCGCCGCCATGGCTGTGCCGACGCGATCGCGATCGCCTTCAGCGCGGCCCCGACCGCCGCGGGAACCGGCGCGGTGTCGAACGCGAACGCGCGGGCGCGGTTGCGCAGCCAGTCACAGAGGTCCGCCGGCCCGGCGACGTACCCGCCGGCCGCGCCGAACGCCTTCGACAGCGTGCCGACCCGAACGTGGACCCGGTCCTCACAGCCATGCAAGGCCGCCGTCCCACGCCCGTCCGGCCCCAGGACACCGCACCCGTGGGCGTCGTCGGCCATGACCATCGCGCCGTGCGACTCGGCGACGTCGCACATGGCCGGCAGGTCGGCGGCGTCGCCGTCCATCGAGAACACGCCATCGGTGACGATCAGCCTCCGGCGCGCCGTCGAGGCGCCGAGCAGGCGGTCGAGGGCCTCCAGATCGCGGTGTGGGTACACGCGGACCTCCGCCCGTGACAGGCGGCACGCGTCGACGATCGAGGCGTGGTTCAAGGCGTCGCTGCACACCAGGTCGCCAGGGCCGACGAGGGCGGGGACCGTCCCGACGTTGGCGAGATACCCGGACGAGAACAGGACCGCGTCCTCGGCCCGCTTCCATCTCGCGATCTCCCCCTCGAGCTCGCGGTGCACTGCGGTACCGCCCGTGACCAGCCGTGACGCCCCGGACCCGGCGCCCCATCGGGCGGCGGCCTCCCGTGCGGCCTCGACCACCATCGGGTCGCCCGCGAGACCCAGGTAGTCGTTGCTGGAAAGGTTCACCAGCCCGTCCGCCTTCGGCCCGGCCGGCGTCGCCCGATGCCGCGGCACGCGCCGGAGCCCGGCCGCCTCAAGCTCGTCCAGTGCCGGGGAGATCCAGCCGAGCGGTCCCGCGGTCACGAGCACTCGGAAAGCACGTCTTGGATCGCCCGCATGAGGGTGGACGTCAGGAAGCGCAGCTCGTCCGGGCTCATCGCGAGCGCCGGCATCACCACCAGGACATCGCCGAGCGGGCGGATCACGAGGCCGAGGTCGCGCGCCCGGCGGCAGACGCGCGCGCCGACCTGCGCCGTGGCCGGGAACGGCGCCCGGCTCACGGGGTCGGCGACCAGCTCGATACCCGCCATCAGGCCCCGCTGGCGGACGTCCCCCACGTGGGAGAGCACTTCGAAGGCCTTCAGCTCGGCGGTGAGCACGTCGGCGAGCGCCCGGGCCTGGCGCAGGACGTCCTGGGAGGCGAACAGGTCCAGGCTCGCGAGCGCGACCGCTGCCGCCAGCGGGTTCCCGGAGTAGCTGTGGCCGTGGAAGAAGGTCCGCTGCTCGCCGAGGAACGCGTCGAACACAGCTGCCGTGGCCAAGGTCGCCGACATCGGCAGGTACCCGCCGGTCAGGCCCTTGCCGACCGCCATGAGGTCTGGGGCGACACCCTCAGCCTCGCACGCGAACATCGTGCCGGTCCTCCCGAACCCGGTTGCGACCTCGTCGACGACGAGTAGCACGCCGTGCTCGCGGGTGATCGCCGCGACCCGGGCGAGGTGCCCGTCGGGGGCGGTGACGATCCCCGCCGCGCCCTGGACCAGCGGCTCGACGACGACGGCGGCCACCCGATCCCCGTGGCGGGCGAGCACGTCCTGCAGGGTTTCCGCGCAGGCAATGGCGCACGAGGGGTGCGCAAGGTTGAGCGGGCAGCGGTAGCAGTAGGCTTGAGCGAACGCGAGCGTCGGGAACAGCAGCGGGCGGTACGTCTCGTGGAACGCGTCGATGTGGCCGACACTCACGGCGCCGAGGGTGTCGCCGTGGTACGCCCCTGCCATCGACACGAACAGCGTCCGCTCGGGCTGGCCGCGGAAGCGCCATGAGGCGTAGGCCATCTTCAGCGCGACCTCGACCGCGCTGGCGCCCGACTCGCTGAAGAACACCCGCTCCAGGCCCGGCGGAGCCAAGGCCACGAGGCGGGCGGCGAGCTCCGCGGCCGCGGGATTGGTGAGACCCAGCAACGTCGTATGCGCGGCCCGGTCGAGCTGGGCGCGCAGCGCGCCGTCCAGCTCGGCCCGGCCGTGCCCGTGGACGTTGACCCACAGCGAGGAGTTCCCGTCCAGGTAACGGCGGCCGTCGGTGTCGACCAGCCAGCACCCTTCCGCACGCTCGACCACCAGCGGCTCGTCGTCGATCCACTGGTCCATCCGTGTGAACGGGTGCCACACGTGCCGCCGATCGAGCTCACGGAGCCGCTGGGTATCCATGCCCTGCAGCCTAGAGGCTGCGGGCGTCAAGCAGCCGAGGGCTCCCGACCAAAGAGCTCCACGTAGTGCCGGCCACACAGGCCGATGTCGGTCTTCGCCAACGCGTCACATGCCCTCAGGGTTCCTGGCGAGCTGCCAACCTGAGCCCAGCACAGCGAGGCAACCGGCTCCGGCTGCCAGTGCATGAGCCCCATCGGCCGCGTCGCGGACAGGGGCGTCATCGAGCGGCACAGCCAACACAAGGCCGCCTCCATGAGCGCGCCATCTCTCATCTCCTACTGGCGCAGTGGTATCCATCTCTAAAGAGAGAGAACGCGCCAGGCGCCCGATTGATACATCAACTCGTGATGTAAACTGTCGTCATGTTGCGGACGCAGATCTCCCTCACCGAAGAGCAGAAGCGCTGGCTCGACGCCGAGTCCGCGAAGACCGGCATGTCGCTGTCCGAGCTGATCCGCCGGGCGATCGACCGCTGCTACGCGCCCTCACGCGACCTCGAGGCTGACTTGGAGGGCATTCGCGCCGCGTTCGGCGCGTGGGAAGACCGCGACTTCGACGGCGAGGAGTACGTCGAGCGTATGCGGCCCGGCAACCGCCCGGAGCGCTGGTAATGAGCTTGGTCGACTCCTCAGTGCTGATCGATATCTTGCGACGCCGCCAGCCAGCGCTCACGTTATTGGAGCAGCGGCGCACCCAGGACATTCTTGAGTCCAGTGTTGTGGTGAAAGTCGAAGTGCTCTCCGGTATGCGGGCGAACGAGGAGCCTCGGACGCGCGCCCTAATCGACTCCATCGCATGGCATCCCGTCGATGACCTGATCGCCGAGGAGGCTGGCCGGCTCGGCAGGCGTTGGCTCCCGAGCCATGGCGGCATCGATGCCGTTGATCTCATCGTCGCGGCGACGGCAAACGTCCTGGCCCTCGACCTTCTTACGACGAACGTGAAGCGCTTTCCGATGTTCCCGGACCTGGCGGCGCCGTATTAAACGAGACGCTCGCGGATAGCCTCTCCATCATGGCAGCGATGCGGATCGTGATCATTGGCGGCGGGCCTGGCGGGTACGAGGCGGCGTTGGTCGCGGCGGAGCATGGGGCGGACGTGACCGTCGTGTCGAAGGAGGGGTTGGGCGGGAACAGCGTGCTGTGGGACTGCGTGCCCTCGAAGGCGCTGGTGGTGTCGGCCGAGGCGATGGGATGGATGCAGTCGGCGCAGCGGCTGGGCGTGCGGTCGTCCACTGGGGCGGACATCGCCGCGAGGGCGATGGTGGATATGGGCGCGGTCATGGACCGGGTCCAGCGCCTCGCCGCGGACCAGTCCGACGACATCGCGAAGCGAGTCTCCGATGAGGGCGTGCGCGTCGTCGAGGGCGTCGGCCGCCTCGCCGGGCGGGAAGCCGTCGAGGTCGAGTGCTCGGGCGGTGAGACGAAGGTCCTGGACGCCGACGTGGTCCTGATCGCCACGGGCAGCGCGCCGCGGGTCCTGGACTTCTCGCGCCCCGACGGGGAGCGGGTGTTCACCTCGCGTGAGCTGTTCAGCCTTCGCACGCTGCCAGAGCGCCTGGTGGTCGTGGGCTCCGGCGCCACGGGAGCCGAGTACGCGCACGCGTTCGCCAGGTTCGGCTCGGAGGTCCACCTCGTGTCCAGCCGGGACCAGATCCTGCCGAGCGAGGACCCCGACGCCGCCGCCCTGATCGAGCGCAGCTTCGAGCGCTGGAGGATGACGATCCACCGCCAGCGGCGCGCGACCGGCCTGGAGCGCGGCACTGACGGCGTGCGGGTGAAGCTGGGGGACGGCGAGTGGATCGAGGGCAGCCACGCCCTCTTCTGCATCGGCCAAGTGCCCTCCACGCGAAGGCTCGGGCTCGAGGCCGCGGGCGTCCAGCTGGACGATCGCGGCGGCATCCCCGTCGATGGCGTCAGCCGTACAAACGTCCACACCATCTACGCGGCGGGCGACGTCACGGGTGGGATCATGCTCGCGACCACCGCGGCGATGCAGGGGCGCATCGCGATGTGGCACGCGCTCGGCAGGGCCGTGGCGCCCTTGCGACGCGACGCGGTCGCGGCGTGCATCTTCACCGATCCCGAGGTCGCGACGGTAGGCATGAGCGCCGCCGAGGTCGCCGAGTCACACCTTCCGATCGAGACCGTGGCCCTTCCGCTCGCGGGCAACTCCCGCGCGAAGATGCAGCAGAACACGGACGGGTTCGTGAAGATCCACGCGCTGGCGGGCTCGGGCGCGGTGCTCGGCGGCTCGGTTGTCGCGGACCGGGCCAGCGAGCTGATCACGCCCATCTCGGTCGCGGTCTTCAACCGGCTGACCGTGAGCCAGCTCGCCTACGCCTTCTCGGTCTACCCGTCCCTGGGGGGAAGCGTGCAGGAGGCCGCCCGCCTCCTGATGGGTCGTCTCTAGCTGCACGGATCGCCGCGGTACGCTGCGGGCTCCATGGAGGGTGACGACCTGCGGATTGGCCAAGCGGCCGCGCTGCTCGGGGTCAGCGTGGACACGCTGCGCCGGTGGGAGGTCGAGGGGCGTATGCGGCTGGAACGCAGCGCGGGCGGGCAACGCGTGGTCCCGCTCGCCGAGGTCCGCCGCCTGCTCGACGAGCGCCGCCCCGTGCAAACCCCGATCACCGCCCAGTCCGCGCGCAACCAGCTCGACGCCGTCGTCACTCGCGTCGTCCGTGGGGCGGCGGCGGCGACCGTCGAGATGCAGGCGGGACCCTACCGGCTGGTGGCGCTCACCACGGCGGAGAGCGTCGACGAGCTCGCGCTCGTCCCCGGCCTCCGCGTCATCGCCTCGGTCAAGGCGACGAGCGTGGTGGTCGGCCTCCCGGATAGCTAATGGCCAGGGTTCGGCACGCATGCGTGCCGAACCCTGGCCATAAGGGCGAACAGCGCCTCGGCGAGCAGCTCCGCGAGGCGGGTCGCGGCGACGAGCAGCAGCGCGGGGCCGGCGCCGATCGCGGGTGCCACGGCCAGCGCGGTCGCGCCCTCTCGTGGCCCCAGCCCGCCCGGCGCGAACACGGCGAGCCAGCCGATCAGCTGTCCCACGGCAAGCGCACCGGCCGCGCGTAGGCCGTCGCGGGCCACTGACCCACCGACGGCGTCGAACAGCACGAGGAACGCGCCGACCCGCAAGGCGCTGTTGAGCAAGTAAAGGCCGGTGATCCCCGCGGCCGCCCCCCGGCCGAGCCGCACCCCGCCAGCGCCGCGCCGCCCCAGGCGCTTCAACACTCGCCCGACGGCGTCGACGAGCACGTCTGGCCTGGCCAGCCCCACGGCGAGTATCGCCGCCGGCGCCGCGGCCGCGGCCGGGAGCCACCCCAGGTCCGCCGCGCCCCCGAGCCACCACGGCGCGGTGGCGAGCGCGAGGCCCGCGGTGATCGCCCCCGACCAGCCGATCTCCACGACCGCCGTCACCCCACCGGCCCAGGCTGGCAGCCCGTACCTGCGGCCGGCGACCGCTCGACCCGCGACCTGCGCCGCCCCCAGCATGTAGCGGGTGAGCTGGGACACCGACCACACCCACGCGGCGGCCCGGGGGGAGAGCGGCGCACCCGCCGCGGCCAGGATCCCTCGCCACGCGGCGACGACCACGCCGTTCGCCAGCGCGTTGACGCCGACCGCGACGGCGAACGGCAGGGCACCGGGTAGGCCCCCGCCTGCCTCCACCGCGCTCGCACGCCCGCGCAGGGCGAGGACGCACGCCGCGAGGACCGCCGCCGACACCACCCACCCCGCAACCCGCCCGTAGCTCGCTCCCGCCATTTTCCTGCACAGTGCAGGGTAGAGGCGCCTCACCCAGCCTCAGCGCCAGCCGCGCCGGGGGAGCCGATGACCGCGAGCACGTCGCCGGCGCCGACGACGTCGCCGGCTTGGACCGCGAGCTCCGCGATGGCGCCGTCGCATGGGGCGTAGACGTGGTTCTCCATCTTCATGGCTTCGAGAACGAGGACGAGGTCACCCGCGGTCACGTGGTCGCCGACCTTGACGGCGGTCTTCACGATCGTGCCTTGCATGTCGGCGACGAGCGTGGATCGGTGCTCTCCCGCCGGTGCGTCGGCCTCGGCGGGCGGCGCCACGGGTCGCGGGGCGGGCTGTTGCGCGGGCTCGCCAGAGCTGGCGAGCGGTAGGCCTCGACGGGCGGCTTGCCGCTGGCGGCGCGGCGCAGCGGGCGCGTGTCCAGGTTCATCCGGCTCGAACAGCGCCACCTCCAGGCGCTTCCCCCCAACCTCGACCGTGAAGGTGCGCGACGGGGAGACGGCGCCGTCACCTCGCACCGCTGGTTGCGCGGGTGCGATCCCTGACAGGTCCCACTCACGCTCGACCGAGATGGTCGACACCTCTCCGCGCACGAAGTCCGGGTGGGCGAAGGCGAGCCGGTGGAAGTCGATCGTGGTCGGGACCCCCGCTACCTCGAACTCCTCGAGCGCGCGCAGCATCCGCGCCCGCGCCTCTTCGCGGTCTACGCCGTAGGTGATGAGCTTGGCCAGCAGCGAGTCGTAGGCTTGCGGCACCTCCCACCCCACCTCGACGCCGGAGTCGATCCGCACGCCCGGTCCCGCCGGCGTTCGCCAGGTCGTGATAGAGCCTGGGGAGGGGATGAACCCCGCAGCGACGTTCTCGGCGTTGATGCGGGCCTCGATGGCGTGCCCACGGAGCACAACATCTTCCTGAGCCATGGGCAGCGGCTCGCCAGCGGCTATGCGCAGCTGCCAACCGACTAGGTCCAGGCCCGTCACGAGCTCGGTGACGGGATGCTCGACCTGAAGGCGGGTGTTCATCTCCAGGAAGTAGAAGGAGCCGTCGGACACCAGAAACTCGCAGGTTCCCGCGCCCTGGTAGCCGACCTGCTTGGACACGCGCACCGCGGCGTCGCCCATGGCGGACCGGAGCTGCGCATCGAGGCCTGGGGCGGGGGCCTCCTCGATGAGCTTCTGGTGCCGGCGCTGGGTCGAGCAGTCGCGCTCGCCGAGCGACAGGCACGTGCCGTGCTGGTCGGCGAGCACCTGGATCTCGATGTGCCTCGGGCGGCTGAGGTACCGCTCGACGTAGACCTCGCCACGGCCGAACGCCGCCACGGCCTCGCGCTGAGCGGCCTCGAACGCCTCCGACAGCTCGGCGGCCTCACGCACCACCTTCAGCCCACGACCTCCACCCCCGAATGCCGCCTTGATCGCGATCGGATAGCCGTGCTCGTCCGCGAACGCGTGGACAGCTCCCACGTCGTCGGTCGGTCCAGGCGTGCCCGGCACGATCGGGCAGCCCGCCTCGCGGGCGGCCTCGCGGGCGGACAGCTTGTCTCCCATCGCGGAGATGGCCGCCGGTGGGGGGCCGATCCAGACCAGCCCCGCGTCCGTCACGGCCTCGGCGAACTCCGCGCTCTCGGCCAAGAAGCCGTACCCCGGGTGGACACAGCCCGCACCGGCCTCCTTGGCGACCGCGAGGATCTTCGCGATGTCGAGATAGCTCTGAGCGGGGGGAGCGGGGCCCAACAGCCACGCCTGGTCGGCCGCCTTGAGCCATGGCGCGCCGCGGTCGGCCTCCGAGTAGACCGCGAGCGTGGGCAGCCCAAGGTCCCGGCAACCGCGGAACACCCGCAGCGCGATCTCGCCTCGGTTCGCGACCAGAACTGGCCCGAGCGTCGATAGCAGCGTTGTCACCGCGCGCATGGTAGCCGTTTGCCGCCTCGGGACCCGGTCGGCAGAATGGGGCGCCACCACCCCACAACGTCGGCTCAGCGACGAATAGGAGCACACGCATGCCGCGTTGCACCCTCGCGGTACTGGGAATCCTGGCCGTGCTCGCGCTTTCTGGGTGTACCAAGGAGGAGCCCCAGTTCACCGCGAACGACCAGGTGCCCGCGGAGCAGCGCACCACCGCCGAGCCAGCGGAAGGAGGCGGCGCGGAGGTGGCGGCTGAAGCCGATGGTGTCTGGGTCGTGGAGGGGAGCGACTTGGCCTACGACCAGGCGCCCTCGACGCTCCCGTCCGGCGAGGTGTCGATCACGCTGCAGAATATGAGCGGTCTGCCGCACGACGTCGTCTTCGAGGGTGTCGAGGGCGGCCAGCCGATCGTCGACGCAGCGGCCAACGACTCCGACACCGCGACGGTCACCCTCGCGGCCGGGACGTACACGTTCTTCTGCGACGTTCCTGGGCACCGCGCCGCGGGGATGGAGGGAACTGTTACGGTCGCGTAGGCGCCGGGCGTCTCGTCAACCCGCCGAGCAGGTTCCCGACCAGCGGCGGTGCGCTCGCCGCGGTCCGCCGGTCTTCCCCTAGCCTCGAGACGAACTGGCGGAGATCGCGGTTGAACCGCTTCGCGTTCTCCCAATGGGGAGCGTGGCCGACGCTGTCGTAAAGGAAGAGGCGGGCATTGGGGATCAGGCCCGCATGGTACTTCGCCAATGTCGGGAACACGATGGGATCGCTCTGGCCATGGATCACGAGCGCCGGGACGCGTAGCGCCGCGAGAACATCGTCGTTGTCCAGCTTCCGCGACATCAGTCCCTCGCGGACGTAGGGCGGCACGATCGTGTTGAACCCGAGGAAGAAATAGAGGTCGTCGGGCGAGGTCTCGCCGTGGCACAGCCGCATCAGCTCGGCGAGGCTACGCATGCTCTCGTCGACCCTGTTCGAGAAGAGCCCAGGTATGAGCGCCCGGAACTCCTCACTGACGAACGTCCTCGCCGCCTCGGTGCCAACCTTGGAGTTCGCGCCGTCGAGGACGATCCCGCTGAGGTGCTCGTCGCCGTGGTAGCGGAGGTAGTCGCCGATCACGACCCCGCCGTACGCGTGACCGACGAGCACCGGTCGCTCCAGCTGGAGCTCCGTGATCACGGCATGGACGTCCTCGGCCCACATCGCCGAGTCGCCGTACACGCCGATGGGCTTCTCGGACAGCCCGTGCCCCCGGTAGTCCATCGCGACGAGCCGGAAGTCGTCGGCGAGGTCGGACTCGTACTGGCGGCCCCATGACAGCCGGCACTGGGAGAAGCCGTGGAGGAAGAGCAAGGCTCGTCCCCCTCGATGTCCCCCATCTTGCACGTGGAGCTTCAGGCCACCGCCGCCTGCAATCTTATGTTCTCGCATGCCTATTCCAGACCGTCCGGTTATCGACGGGAAAGGCTTCTCAGAGGGAGGTCAGCTTAAGGGGAAGGGGTCACTGACCGCAACGGATTCTGCCGGAATCGTTCACATTGGGTATTGGGTATTTCGCGCCAGCGGTTTGGCATCGACACCCGGGGGGTGTCTTCGTACCCTTGTAGGACGTCGATGCCACGGTAGGCGAAAGGACTTCTGGTGGAGATTGACGTTCGTGGCCCCCGGTTCGCGGCGGCGATCACCTGCGCGGTTCTCGTCGTCGCCTATCTCTTGCGGTCGACCGGCTTGCTGGTCTTCCAGACCCTGGTGTTCGCCGTCGCGGCGTTCGCCGGCCTCCGGTGGTCGCCCTACGGCAACCTGTTCCGTCGCGTCAAGCGGTGGCGCGGCTGGGGCCCGCCTCCCGCGACCGAGGCCGAGGCTCCCCTTCGCTTCGCACAGCTCATGGGGTTTCTCTTCACCGGCGCGGGGGTCGCGGCGATCAGCAGCGGCGCGGTAGGACTGGGCTGGGCACTCGTCCTCGTCGTGATCGCGCTGTCCGGACTCCTCGCGGTGACCGGTCTGTGCGTCGGTTGCGAGGTCTACGGGATCGGCCGGCGGGTCATCGGGCGCGGCGCCAGCGGCCTGCGATGACGAGCCTCGCCGTCCTCCTCGTGGTACTGGCCGCCGTGGCGCTCGTCGCGGCGTGGTGGCGACGGTGGGACGGGCGGCTCCGGGCGACCGACGATCGGTTCACCCCCGCCCAGCTCTCAAGCCTCGGTATCCCGCCGGATGCCGCCGCACTGGTCGAGTTCACGTCTCCGCACTGCGCCCCGTGCGTGGCCACCCGTCGTGTCCTCGAAGAGGTCGCCACGCGTCTTTCAGTGACCGTCGTCCCAGTAGACATCGTCCACGCGCTCGACCTCGCCCGCGCGCACCACGTCCTCCGCGCCCCGACAACGTTCGTCATTGCCCCCGGCGGCCGGGTGCTCGGCCGCGTCTCAGGCATCCCCTTGGCGGATGACCTCACACGCCTGCTCGGCGATCCCCGCTACGCGTCTCGGTAAGCCAGGATCCACCAGTCGGCAGCTCCCGAGGTGCGACGGGGTGGTTCTGGGCCGTTGTGGCTGGTCAGGACCCACTTTCCTCCTCATCCGGAGGAAAGTGGCGGTGCCTCCAGAGGGTGAGGGGTCTGTGACGGTCGTTTTCCTCCGTACGCGGAGGAAAACGACCGTGGCAGGTGCTCCGTCACGGTGGATTGAGGTTAAGCCAGGATCTACGGGTTCGTGAGCGGGTGCCTCAGCCGAAGGTCGCGGAACCGCGCAAAGCCTCGGTCGGCCGAGTAGAAGGTCGCGCCCCTTTCGATCGCGAGCGCGGCGAGGTAAGCGTCAGGCACGAGATTGCCGCGCACGTCAGCAAGACGGCACAGCCGGGTGAATATCTCCCAGTGCCGTGGTCCCGGCTCGACCGCCAATGCATTCGGCGTCGTGCGGAGTGCCTCCGTGAAGTCCAAGGCGGTGTCGAGTGGGGTCGGCTCCTTGAAGACACGCGAGTGCGTCACGATGCGTACGAACCCGGACAGCACGAGGCTGCTCACTCCCAACGGCTCATCCGCCTCTCTCGCACCGTCGAGCCACGCGCGATAGCGGTCGTGATCGGGGGCCTCCGGCCGGTGGGCGTAGACCAGGACATTGACGTCAACGCAGCGCATCGACCGACTCACCAGCGTCCATCACGTCACGCAGGGCCGCGTTGCTCGTAAGATCGACACCAGGAAGCACACCGCTGCCTCCATAGGTCGGCAGCGGCGGTAGCGGCCCGCCGGTCTGCTCGCGGAGTCGGCTGAGCGAGCGTCGCACCGCATCCTCGATGATCTCGCCGATCGTGCGGCCCGACCGTGCTGCCTGTTCCTTGACCGCGCGATAAAGCTCGTCATCGATACTGATCGTCGTCCTCATTTGATCACCATAACATCTCAGCGAAGCATCTTGATGATCTGTCTTCTTGGCCTGACCTAGCAGCGAGGATGCGTCGCTTCGACGTACTGTTGATGTAGATACGTTGGGGTGAATGCGCGACAAGCGGTACTTGCGATGGCCACGACCCTCAGTGGTGACAGCCCTACCACGGCGCTTGCCGAGGCGATCGTGCGTCTGCGCGATTTCCGTGGGAGAGTCGTAGGCGGGGGTGTCCTCGTGGGCGCCCGCGAGATTGTCACCTGCGCGCATGTGGCCAACGACGCGCTCGGCCAGGTGGGTGATCCACTCGGCGCTGAGGTCACGCTCGATTTCCCTTTGGTCTCGCCTGGTCTCCACCTTCCCGCCAGGGTGGTCATGTGCGAGCCGTCACGAGCGGACGACACCAGCGATATCGCGGGTTTGCTCCTCGCGAATCCGCCACCCGCTGGCGCAACGCCAGCACCGCTCGTCACCGTGGGGGATGTGTGGGGGCATTCGTTCCGCGCGTTCGGGTTTCCTGAGCTTCACGACGACGGGGTCTGGGCTACCGGTCTGATGCGTGCTCGCCAGGGAACAGGCTGGGTGCAGCTCGAGGATGTGACGGGGACGGCGTTCCGGGTAGAGCCTGGCTTCAGCGGGATGCCAGTCTGGGACGACGAGCGCGGGGGAGTAGTCGGGATCATCGTGGCCGCCGAGTCGAGTTCCACGGTGCGGGCGGCCTACGTGATCCCGACCGATACGCTCGTCGCCGCTTGGCCGGTCCTGAAAGCCAAGGCCCTACCACCCTGCCCCTACCGCGGCCTGCTTGCCTTTGGGGAGAACGACAAGGCGCTGTTCTTCGGCCGTGAGGAGCTCACAGGTCGCTTGGTCAGCCAGCTCAGCCGACGGCCCCTGGTGGCCGTGATCGGCCCCTCCGGGAGCGGTAAATCCTCGCTGGTCTTCGCCGGAGCTGTCCCCAGGCTGCGCGATGCGGGCTGGGTGATCGCCGATCTCCGACCGGCCATAGGCACATCCCCTCTCACCGCCCTGGGCGGGTCGCTCCTGCCGCTGCTCGAACCGGGCATGACCGAGGCGGAGCGCCTGCTGGAGGTCGGCAACCTGGAAGAGGCACTGGATCAGCGGGGGCTCGCCGAGGTCGCCGACCGCGTCCTGAGGCGGCAAGGTGCCCAGCGCCTCCTGCTGGTCGTCGACCAGTTCGAGGAGCTGTATGCCCAGGACCCTGCCGTCGTGCAGCAGTTCGTGGATGTGCTGCTGCGGGGAGTCGCCGCGCAGCGTGAGCGCCCTGTCCCCTCGCTGACGGTGGTGCTTACCTTACGCGCCGACTTCCTCAGCCAAGCGTTAGAGTACGCCGGCCTCGCCGAAGCGTTGCGTGACTCGGTGCTGATCGGTCGGATGACCCGCGCGCAGCTGCGCTGCGCCATCGAAGGCCCACTCCCCGCCAACGTGTCCTTCGAGTCCGGCCTGGTCGACCGCATTCTCAACGATGTGGGTGAGGAGGCCGGCAATCTCCCTCTCCTCGAGTTCGCGCTGACGCTGCTGTGGGATCGGCAACGTGCCCGGTCCCTGACCCACGTTGAGTACACCCGGCTTGGCGGCGTCGATGGCGCGTTGGCCCGGTATGCCGAGGAGGTCTACACCACCGACCTCGACACCTCCGCGCAGGAAGCAGCCGCCCGGCTGTTCGTACAGCTCGTCCGGCCGGGTGAGGCGACTGAGCCCACCCGGCGTCTTCCAGGGAATCCGCCCATGTCCACAGAAGGGTCGAGGGGAACGCGAAACAGCGAATCCGCGTATTCGTCATGGCGTTCCAACCAGTGGACGATCTCAGCGGGATGATCGGCGGCCACTACCACGCGCTGATCCCTCACGGCTACGAACCGCCCCCGGTGTGGTCGGAGCTCTGACGCATAACGCAACTCGTCCTCGGTCCACGTCTGTCCGGCAGATGGCCCCGTCTCCTCCCGCGGCACCGTCGCGGCAAGGGCCCGGCCGGTCGTGAAACCGAGCCGCCGGAGCACGCCACGGGCCTGGTTGGTCGTGAAGTCCGCTCGATCAAGGCCGGTGACCGCCGCGATTACTTGCTTGGGAGGAAAGCGGCGCCCGCCCACGACCACGTAATGATCCCGCAGCGGCTCAGGCAGGACGCCCGTCATGGTTTCCTCGACCTGCCGGGGGTCGAACTCGAAATCCCTACGCGCGATCCGCGCGGCGGCTTTGACTTTCTGCATACTTTTCACTGTAGCACCGTGCCCCGGCGGAAACCGGTGAGGAGGCGGGGGTCGGCGGCCGTGGTCAGGGGTGCGGCGCCTAGCGCTTCTAGGCGGGCGGCGCGTTGCCAGGCGGGGGGCTTGCGCGCGGGGGGCGACTCGTCGCCGGGCGCCATAGCCTCGTCGAGCGCGAGGACCAGGGCGGCGAGCTGCTCGGGGGTGGGGGCGCCGTGGAGTACGCGCATCCGGCTGCCGGGCAGCAAGCTCATCGTGGGGTCACCGCGGTGGCGAAGGTGTCGGCGTCGGCGGGGCTTACGATGACGAGGCCACGGTCGGTGGGGACGGCGACGAGCGCCGAGCGGTCGGTGACATAGGCGCGGTAGAAACCGAGCCCAGGGCGCCAGAACCGCCCGTACCAGCCGAAGGCCCCTCCCGACCCGAGCACGCGGAGGCCGCCGAGGCCGAACGACGGCCGGTCCGGACGGTCGGCCGGACCTTCGACCTGGAACGCCAACGTCCCGAAGATGTTGCGCCGTACCCGAAGCTCCCCCGGCCCGACCTCGAAGGCGTCGGGCGCGAAGCCCCAGACGGCACACACGGCGACGGCGCTGGCCAGCAGGACCACGAGCAGCGTCAACAGGTCCCGCGTCGCGCTGCCCATGACCAGCGCGACCACGAACACGATCCCCAGGAACAGTCCTGTGGTCAGGCGAGTGAAGCGGTCCAGTGGAGCAGCGGGAAACCTTCGCATCGGACCTCCACGCCGCATCGTGAAGAGTGAGTCCGGAATACCGGACTAACTCTGCACAGTGCAGGGATTTGCTGGCGTACACGCCCAACTTACAGGGGGATGTTGCCGTGCTTGCGGGCGGGTCGGCGCTCGCGCTTGGTCAGGGACAGGCGCAGTGCCTTGACGAGGGTCGGGCGCGTCTGGGAAGGCTCGATGACGTCGTCGAGATACCCGCGCTCGGCGGCTCGCCAGGGGTTGCAGAGCTGGTCGGAGTACTGCTCGATCAGCTCGGCGCGGCGGGACTCGAGATCCAGGGCCCGCTCCAGCTCCTGGCGGTATAAAACGTTGACCGCGCCCTGCGCGCCCATGACCGCGATCTCCGCTGACGGCCAGGCGACGTTCGCGTCGGCGCCCGCGTGCTTCGAGCCCATCACCACGTAGGCGCCCCCGTAGGCCTTGCGCGTGATGACCGTGAGCTTGGGCACCGTCGCCTCGCAGTAGGCGTAGAGCAGCTTGGCGCCGTGACGGATGATCCCGCCCCACTCCTGCGACGTGCCGGGCAGGAAGCCGGGCACGTCGACGAAGGTGAGGATTGGGAGGTTGAAGGCGTCGCAGGTCCGCACGAACCGCCCCGCCTTCTGCGACGACGCGAGGTCGAGGCAGCCGGCGAGATGGCTTGGCTGGTTCCCGACGACCCCTATGGCGTGCCCGTCGAGCCGGGCGAACCCGATGACGATGTTCTGCGCCCAGTGCTCCTGGACCTCGAAGAGCTCGCCGCCGTCGACCACCCGCGTGATGACGTCGCGCATGTCGTACGGCACGTTCGAGCTGTCGGGAAGGAACAGGTCGAGGTCCTCGTCGGCGCGTTCCGGATCGTCGAGTGGCTCGAGGTATGGCGGATCCTCCAGGTTGTTGGACGGCAGGAACGACAGGAGGTGCCGGATCTCGGCGATGCAGGACTCCTCGCTGGAGGCCGCGAAGTGCGCGACGCCAGACTTGGTGTTGTGGCTCATCGCGCCGCCGAGATCCTCGAAGCTGACGTCCTCGCCGGTCACGGTCTTGATGACCTCGGGCCCGGTGATGAACATGTGCGACGTCCCCTTGACCATCAGGACAAAGTCCGTCATCGCCGGCGAGTAGACCGCGCCCCCCGCGCAGGGGCCCATGATCGCGGAGATCTGCGGGATCACGCCCGAGGCCTGGACGTTGCGGTAGAAGATGTCGCCGTACCCGCCCAGCGACACCACGCCCTCCTGGATCCGCGCCCCGCCCGAGTCGTTGATCCCGATCAACGGGACACCCATCTTCAGCGCGAGATCCATGACCTTCACGATCTTCTCCGCGAACACCTCACCCAGCGACCCCCCGAACACCGTGAAGTCCTGGCTGAACACGCATACCCGCCGTCCGTCGACGGTGCCGTGGCCCGCGACCACCCCATCTCCCGGGATGCGCTTGTGCTCGAGCCCGAACCCCGTCGCGCGGTGAACCGCGAGCCGGTCGCTCTCTACGAACGAGCCCTCGTCGAGCAGCAACGCGATCCGCTCCCGGGCGGTTAGCTTGCCTTTCGCGTGCTGCTTGGAGATGGCCCGGTCGGAGCCGGCGTGCTCCGCCTCGGCGAGACGCCGGCGGAGCTCTTCCAACAATTCCTTCGTGGTATGCGGCATGAGGAGATTCTAGGATCCGGACATGGCCGGTCCTCCCGACTCGCTCGTCAGCGCTCTCGTCGCCCGGGGGCTCGTCTCCGGCGTCGAATGGCACGAGATCGTCACCTCGACGAATGAGGTTGCCGCCGAGGCCATCGCCCGCGGGGTTCGAGAGGTGCACGCCGTGGTCGCCGACGAGCAGATCGCTGGCCGTGGGCGTCTGGGGCGGACATGGCACGCTCCGTCGGGCACCTCGCTGATCTGCTCGCTGGTCTTGCGTCCCATGGTGTCGAGCGACGTGTTCGGGTTGATCCCATTGCTGACCGGGCTGGCGCTCGTCGAGGCGGTGGACGCGTTCCATCCCGGCCTGGACGCGGCGCTTAAGTGGCCCAACGACCTGCTCCTCCAAGGGCGGAAGGCCGGTGGAGTGCTCGTCGAGGCGGGCCAGGGCGGGGCGGTCATCGTCGGTATCGGGGTGAACGTCGACTGGCGTGGCGTCGACCGCCCCCCAGGAGTGTCGGACGCGACGTCACTCGCCGAGGCCATGGGCTGGGGAGCGGACCGCTGGGACGTGCTCGCGACGCTGATCACGGCCTTCTCGGCCCGCTACCGCGGTTGGCACCTGCAGCCGATCGGCTTCCTTTCCGACTACACACGCCGGTGCGCGACGATCGGCAGGAACGTGCGGGTGACCACCCTCCAGGGCCCGGCGATCTCGGGCCGGGCCGCCGATATCGCCCGCGACGGCGCCCTCGTCGTCAGCTCACCCTACGGCGCCATCACCAAGGTCACCGCGGGAGACGTGGAGCACGTCCGCTAGCGGGCACGAGGGCTATCTGCCGGTCGAAGTGGCGGTGGGCGGCGACCGCGTCCGCGAACGCGGCGGCGAACCCGTCGAGGTTCTGATCTTCGGGTATGACCGTGACGACGCCGGCCTCGGCGACCACCCCGTCGCCCGGCCCCTCGGCGAGGCGGGCACCTGGCATGGGCGCCTGCCGCAGCACGCGCACACCTTCACCGATCGCGCCGACGGTCTTCGCGTGCTTGAAGGCCTCACTCGAGTAGTGCACGGCCTCGCCGTTGGAGAGCAGCGCGTCGGCGCTCTGTTTCCCATCGGCGACGAGCACCGCGTCGTAGAGCACGGATGACATCGTCATCACCGCCCGGTCGACGCTGACCTCACCACCGTTCGCCGTGGCGAGCTCACCGCCGTGGGGCGCGACGATCTCGCAGATCGCGCCCCGCTCGGTGAGCGACCCGATAATGGCCTCAAGCGTGGTGGCGTCGACACCGTCGGCGGCCAGGACCGCGATGCGACGGGTCGCCACGCTGCGCGGCTGCTCGGCCTGGCTCAGCGCCGGCGACCTCTTCCCGCGGTTGGGCCGGCCTGGCTCGGGTGGGGTGATGCCGAGGCCTTGGGCCACCTGAACCGCCAGCTCGTGGTCCACCTCGTTCAGGTGGGCCACGGTGCGCTCTTTGATGTGTTTGTGCTCGACCTTGCCCAGCTCGAAAAGGAACGCGTCGACGATGTGCTCGCGCTCCCATTCGCTCATGCTGTTCCAGAACAGCGTCGCCTGGCTGTAGTGGTCCTCGAAGCTGGCGCTGCGCCGCCGCACCTTGTGGCCGTCGACCCGCTCGGCGTAGTGGCGGTAGGCACCCTGATCCACCGAGGCAATCGCGGGGCATCCTCCCGACAGCGAGTTGGGGAAGTACGCCGCGCGACCTTGGTCGATGCGGTGCTGGCCGTACCCGTCGCGCTGGTTGTGATGGACCTCGGCCACGGGCCGGTTGACCGGCAGCTGGGCGAAGTTCGGCCCGCCGAGCCGGATCAGCTGGGTGTCGAGGTAGGAGAACAGCCGGGCCTGCAGCAGGGGGTCGTTCGTGAAGTCGATCCCCGGTACCACGTTGGCAACGTGGAAGGCCACCTGCTCGGTCTCGGCGAAGAAGTTGTCGGGGTTGCGGTTGAGCACCATTCGCCCGATCGGCCGCAGGGGCACCTCCTCCTCGGGGATGATCTTGGTCGCGTCGAGCAGGTCGAAGTCGAACTTGTCCTCGTCCGCCTCTGGCACCAGCTGCACGCACAGCTCGTACTCGGGGTAGTCGCCCTGCTCGATCGCCTCGTACAGGTCGCGCCGGTTGAAGTCCGGGTCCTTGCCGGCGATCTTCTGGGTCTCGCCCCACACCAGCGAGTGCGTGCCAAGCAGGGGCCGCCAGTGGAACTTCACGAACGTCCCCTCGCCTTGCGCGTTGACGAAGCGGAACGTGTGGACACCGAAGCCCTGCATCATCCGGTAGCTCCGCGGTAACGCCCGGTCGGATGTCAGCCACAGCATCATGTGCATCGTCTCGGGCTGGAGCGAGACGAAATCCCACAGCGTGTCGTGAGCCGACGACGCCTGCGGGATCTCGTTGTGCGGCTCGGGCTTCACCGCGTGCACGAAATCGGGGAACTTGATGCCGTCCTGGATGAAGAACACCGGCATGTTGTTGCCGACGAGGTCGTAGTTCCCCTCGCGCGTGTAGAACTTCGTCGCGAATCCCCGCACGTCGCGCACGGTGTCGGCCGAGCCGCGCGAGCCGGCGACGGTGGAGAAGCGGACGAACACGGGGGTACGCCGGCCGGCCTCAGACAGGAAGTCGGCCCGGGTGATGCCGGACAGCGACTCATAGGCCTCGAAATACCCGTAGGCGCCCGCGCCACGGGCGTGGACTACCCGCTCGGGGATGCGCTCATGGTCGAACCGCGTCATCTTCTCGCGGAAGTGAAAGTCCTCGATCAAGGTAGGACCGCGGTCGCCCGCTTTCAGCGAGTCGTCGGTGTGGTCGACCTTGACTCCTTGGTCGGTCGTCAGGGCGCTGTCGGTGTTGGAGATCCGCACGCTGTCGAGCTGTTGCTGCTTGGGGTCGGGAGTGGATGGCACCGGTCTACTCCGTGGTAAGGGGAAAGGTGGTAAGTCAGGCGCTACCCGCCGAGCGCCCGTCTCACACCCTCAGCTCAATCATCCCTTGCGGCGGTCTCGATCGCGGCGCGGGGGTGCTGGGAGGAGCCGAGGCTCGTGATGTCGCGTGGGAAGCCGACGGCGACGGTCCAGTCGAGCCACACACGGAGCTTGCGGTTGAGGGTGGGGATGCGGCCGATGTGGTAGAAACGCCGGGCGGTCCAGGCGGGGAAGCCACGCAGCCGGACGCCGAGAATCTGGGCGACGCCCTGGTGGCGGCCCAGCGAGATGACCTCACCGATCTTCCGGTAGCGGAAGGGAGTCAACGGCTGATCACGCAGCGTGGCGGCGAGGTTCTTGGCCAGCCGCCGCGCCTCCCGGGCCGCGTACTGGCCGTTCGGTGGGCAGAGGCCGCCGCGCACGATGTCGGGCACCGCGGCACAGTCTCCCGCGGACCACGCGCCTTCCACGTCGCGAACGCGCAGGCACGAGTCCACGGGCAGCCTGCCCCTGTCGTCGATCGGCAGCCCCAGCTTGGAGAGCACCCGAGCCGGCCGGACTCCGGCGACCCAGACGAGGGTGTCCGTGTCGAGCTGTGTCCCGTCGGAGAGCTGGATGTGCCCGCCGACCGCCGAGTCCAGCTTCGTCTCCAGGTGGACCTCGATGCCGCGCTCGCGTAAGCGCGTGAGCGCATGGTCCGCCAGGCTGCGGTCGACCGACGGGAGCAGCCGCCCGGTCATCTCGACCAGGACCCAGCGCATGCCGTGGGCCTTGACGCTGGGGTAGAGGGCCGCGGCGTCGGCGGCGAGGTCTTGCAGCTCCCCCACGGCTTCCACGCCCGAGTACCCGCCGCCGACGAACACGAACGTGAGCGCGCGCCGGCGGACGTCGGGGTCGGACGTCGCCTCGGCGGACTCCATCCGGGCGAGCACATGGTTGCGCAGGTAGAGCGCCTCGGCGACCGTCTGGAACCCGATGCCGACGTCGGCGAGGCCGGGGACCGGGGGCACGCGAGCCATGCCACCGAGGGCGATCACCACGTGGTCGTAGGCAAGGCGGCGCTCCTCACCCTCGACGGAGGCGAGCGTGGCGGTCCTGTGCTCGTGATCCAGCCCCTGCAGGCGCCCAGTGATCACTCGCGTCCGGCGCAAGGCGCGGCGCAGCGGCACGACGACGTGGCGAGGCTCGATCATCCCCGAGGCGACCTCTGGCAGCAGGGACTGGTACAGCATGAAGTTCTCGGGATTGACCAGCGTCACCCGCGCCTCGTCCCGCTCAAGCCCGCGCTCCAACCCCAGGGCCGCATAAAGCCCGACAAGCCCGCCTCCGGCGATCAGAATCCGCGGCGCTGCCACGAGACAACTCTATACGAGAGGGACGGAACGGCAGCGGGGATTTACGGAGCGGCGAAGAGGCTGGGGTCGAGGGCGTGGCGGAGGCGGATGAGGCCGTCGCGGAGGCGGGACTTGACCGTGCCGAGGGGGGTGTCGAGGAGCTCGGCGACCTCGGGGTAGGTGTACCCGCCGTAGTAGGCCAGCTCGACGGCCTCACGTTGGAGGTCGGTCAGCTGGTCGAGCGCCGCGCGGACGTCCTGGTGCTCCATCCGTCGCTCGACCTCTTCGGCCACCATGTCGAAGGAGCCGTCACCGAGGAGGATGCCGTTGCGGTCGTCGCGCTTGCGGGCGGCCTGCTCGCTGCGCACCCGATCGACCGCCCGCCGGTGGGCCATGGTCATGATCCAGGCGCGCCCGGAGCCACGGCTGGCGTCATAGCGCGGGGCGGTGCGCCACAGCTCGAGCAGCACCTCTTGGGCGACCTCCTCCGCCTGGGCGGGACAGCGCAGGATGCGCTGCGCCAAGCCGTAGATGTGGGCGGCAACCTGCTCGTAAAGCCCAACGAAGGCGGTCTGGTCTCCGTCGGCCAGCCGCCTCAGCAGCACGTCGATGTGCTGGCACTGAGCGCTGTCTTCGTGCATCAGGTAGCCGGAGCTTACCGCCCTGAGTCGCACGCTAACATCTGTCCCTGTGGGAAAAGGCGTCTGTGTCCAGGTCCAGGTCGACGGCCGGGGCGTGGCGACGGTGACGCTGGACCGCCCCGAGGTCCGCAACGCGATCGACGACCGCCTCGCGGATCAGCTGCGCCGGGCGGCAGAGGCGCTCTCCGAGGACCATGCCGTCCGGGTCGTCGTGCTGACCGGGGCGGGCAGCGTGTTCAGCGCTGGCGCCGACCTCGGCTGGATGCGCTCGATGTCCGACCGCTCGCGTGAGGAGAACCTGGCCGACGCGACCCACATGGACGCGATGCTTCGCACGCTGTGGGACCTGCCGAAGCCGTTGATCGGCCGCGTGAACGGCCACGCGCTGGGTGGTGGCGTGGGGCTCGTCGCCACCTGCGACGTCGTGATCGCGGTGGCCGGTGCCCAGTTCGGGTTCACGGAGGTGGCGCTGGGGCTCGCTCCCGCGGTGATCTCGCCGTATGTGCTCCGCAAGGTCGGCCGGTCGTTCGCCCGCGCGACCTTCGTCACGGGAGAGCGGTTCGGCGCCGAGCGGGCGCTGGCCGCCGGGCTCGTTCACCGCGTCGTCGCGCCCGAGGAGCTTGACGCCGCGGTCGACGGGATGGTGACGCAATGCCTGCGGGGCGGCCCTGAGGCGATCGCGGCGGCCAAGCGGTTGCCCGACCTCGCGCTGCGCCCGATCGACGAGGCGACCGCCGAGACCCCGGGGATCATCGCCGCGCTCCGGGTCGGCGATGAGGGACAGGAGGGCATGCACGCGTTCCTCGACCGCCGCGCCCCCGCGTGGGCGCCTGACACGTAATGCTCGCCGCCCTGCCTGAGCGGGTCACGATCTACGAGGTCGGGCCGCGTGACGGGCTGCAGAACGAGTCCTCGGCCGTGCCGACCGCGGTCAAGGTCGAGTTCATCGCGCGCCTGGTCCGCGCGGGGCTGAGGGTCATCGAGGCGACGAGCTTCGTCCACCCGGCATGGGTCCCGCAGCTGAGCGATGCGAGCGAGGTGCTCGCGGCCTTGCCTCAGGTGGGCGACGTGCGGTACCCCGTGCTGGTGCCGAACGAGCGCGGTCTGGACCGGGCGCTCGAGGCCGGTGCCGCGCACATCGCGATCTTCGCAAGCGCCACGGAGTCGTTCTCGCGACGGAACCTGAACCGGTCGATCGCCGCGTCGCTCGAGATGTTCGCGCCGGTCGTCGAGCGGGCCCTGGGCCGCGGGCTGTGGGTCCGCGCCTACCTCTCGATGTGCTTCGGCGATCCGTGGGAGGATCGTGTGCCGCCCGAGCAGGTCGTGGACGTGGGGTGTCGCCTGCTCGACCTGGGGTGCGCGCAGCTGAGCCTGGGCGACACGATCGGCGTCGCCACCGCGGGGCAGGTGACCGCGCTGCTGGAGGCCTTCGGCGCCGCGGGTGTCGGGCCAGAGCGGCTCGCCGTGCACTTCCACGACACCTACGGGCAGGCGCTCGCCAACACGCTCGAGGCGCTGCGCTGCGGGATACAGGTCGTCGACGCCTCGGCGGGCGGGATCGGTGGTTGCCCGTTCGCCCAGTCGGCCACCGGCAACCTCGCGACGGAGGACCTGGTGTGGCTCTTGCACGGCCTCGGAATCTCGACGGGCGTCGACCTCGACGCCCTCGTCGAGACGAGCCTATGGATGGCCGCCAATCTGGGCCGCGCGAGCCCTTCGCGGGTCGTACAGGCCTTGGGGCGAAAGGGGACGAAGTGACCGCAGAACGTTTTCAGATGCTGATTGGAGGCGAGGGGGTCGAGGCGCGTGACGGCGCCACCTTCACCCCGGATGATGAGAATCGGGCAAAACGGGGCAGTATGGGGCTTCTTGTGAGGTCCTCCGCCCTACTGTGCAGAGTTAGTCCGGTATACCGGACTAACTCTGCACAGTGCAGGATTAGGCCGGCGCCCGGCCCCTCATACGTGGTCTGACGGTGGGGGAGGGCTGATGAGGGCGTCTTGCAGGATCGTGGCCAGCCAATACTCGTAGTCGTCGAGTGACCAGCCGCGTTCGGTCACCAGCAGGCGGTAGACGTCGGCGGAGGTCAGGGTCCACAGAATGTCGTGGGCGCGCTCGACTGAGAGCCCTGGGCGCAGCGCGGCGGCATCGGCGATGTGGCGTATCAGGGCGCCTGTGCCGGTCAGCCGCTCGGCGTCGGTTGTCGCAACGAGCTGTCGCAGTCGGGATCGCCCGACCGGGCGCTGGCGAGCAACACGCTGTACAGCGGGCCTAGGCGCTCGATGATCAGGCGCCCGATGTGAGCGTAACAGGCGAGCTTGCGGCGTGGTCCGGCTCGGCCACCATCGCCTGAAACTCCGGGCGGGACCTGAGCGGCACGGGCTCGTCGCCGCCGACGAGCGTGACGTCGTAGACCTCCTTCACCAGTGCGCCTTTTGTCCCGAACGCCTTGTAGATGGTCTCCACGGAGACGCCTGCCCGGCGGGCGACGGCGCTGATCGTCGTCCCCGCGTACCCCTGGTCGAGCAGCAGCCGGTGCGCGGCATCCAACACCTCGCGGCGTGTGCGGCGGGCCTGCGCCGCGCGGCGGGTGTTGTCGTAGCTGCGCTGGGGGTTGACAGGGCCTTGGACCATTGATTGCATGCTCCATGTATCAATTACATCTTCACAGTACCTCGGCATCCCGCCCACGGGGCGCGCGTTCTCCACGGAGGCCATGCATATCTACCGGGTCGAGGATGGCGTGCCGCGCGAGCACTGGGACATGCGCGACGACCTCGGGTTCTTCCGCCAGCTCGGGGTGGCGCCGCCCAGCTGAGGGATCGTGGATCCGGTAGCCTTGGTCCTCTCGCGTAGCGAAGGAGCGGGGCATGGACATCGGTATCGGCTTGCCAGCGGCGATCCCGTGGGTGAAGCCGCGGGAGATCCTCGAGTGGGCACGCCGCGCGGAGCGGTGCGGGTTCTCGACGCTCGGGATCCTCGATCGTGTCGTCTATGGCAACTACGAGGCCATCCCGACGCTGGCCGCCGCCGCCGCGGTGACCGAGCGGATCGGGCTGTTGACCGGCATCCTCATCGGCCCGGCCCGCGGGAACGGGGCGCTGCTCGCCAAGCAGCTCGCCACCGTCGACCAGCTCTCCGGCGGTCGCCTGACCGTCGGGATCGCCGTCGGCGGGCGCGAGGACGACTACACGGCGACCGAAGAGGAGTTCCATACTCGGGGCCGCGCCCACGACCAGCAGCTCGCTGAGATGCGGGCCGTGTGGGCAGGCGAGTCCCGCGGCTTGGCGGGTGCGATCGGCCCTAGCCCCGCGCAGGCCGGTGGACCACCCCTCCTCATGGGCGGCACCGTCGATGCGGCGATCCGCCGTACGGTCGAGCACGGGGTTGGCTGGATGGGTGGAGTCGGCGGGCTCGACGAGTTCAAGTCCATGGTGGCCAGGGTGCGGGCAGCGTGGAAGGAGGCCGGCAGGGACGGCCAGCCACGACTGATCACGGGGGCGTACTTCTCGCTGGGAGACGGGGGAGGCGAGGACGCGAGGCGCTACCTGCTCGACTACTACGCCTTTATCCCTGACTACATGGAGATGATCGCCGCCAGCGCACTCACCACCGCGGACCAGGTCCGCGAGACCGTCGCGGCGTTCGCCGACGCCGGCTGCGACGAGTTCCTCCTGGTCCCATGCTCGCCCGACCCCGACCAGGTCACCCTCCTCGCGGGCGCCGCACTGCCCGCTCAACAGAAGGCCCGAGATGCCCAGGCTGATTGAGTCGCCGACGCGTGTCACGGCCGCTGGCCAGCCCCCCAAGACGATCGAGGAGTACGTGGGGCAGGTCAACAGCGGTAACCCGAACGTGAGCATCGCGCATATGCGCAGCCCAGCGGGTTGGGCCGAGCCGGGGCAACGCCCCGAGTTCGACGAGTACACCCTGGTGCTGCGCGGGCTGGTCGTCGTCGAGCACGAGAACGGGCGGCTGGAGGTGCCCGCCGGGTCAGCGGTTCACGCCCAGCCAGGGGAGTGGGTCCGCTACCACACGCCTGACGGCGCCGAGTACGTCTCCGTCTGCCTCCCGGCGTTCACGCCCGACACCGTCCACCGCGACGCGGAGTGAGCAGAGAGCGGCTGATCGCGAAGTGCGGTGAAATCGGCGTGGTCACGGTGTGCGGAGCACAAGTTCGTCGTCGAGCTTGCGGAGGTCAGACGCGTCGGAGGTCACCACAACCCGGGCACCGCGCGTCCGGGCGCAGATGACGACCGCGGCATCGACCACGTCACTGGTCCCGGTTCTGCCACACAGCTCGCCGACGGCCTGCCACAGCTTCCTGGTCAGGAGATCAACGTCTACGAACGGGAGAGCGAGAAAGCGTGAGAGCAGCGCATGACGTGGTCCCCCGCGCCAGGCCTGCGCGAGGACCGCGGCGGGGGTGACCAGCACGCTTTCCGTTCGCCTTACCTCGGCGATCAGCTCACGCATACGAGCGGAGCCTCGATCAACGGCAACCAGGGCGCCGGTATCGAGGACGATTACCGGCGGGTCACTCGCCACGAGCGAGACGAATGGTGTCGCGGGCCCATTCGCGAGCCGCCTCCGTCGTCGGCTCGCCGACAGCCTCCATGTCCGTCAGTAGCAGGTCGACGCTCTCCTCCCGGAACCGCTCCATCAGGGTGTCAGCGACGTAGCCTGAGACGGTCTCTGCCGCGCCGGTCTCGATGTTGGCCCGGATCCGGTCGATTACCTGTTTTGGTAGCGTGACGGTAACGCGTTCAGTACCTCGCATACCGAGAAGCATACCTGAGCGTGCGAAGGGCGACGTCCGCTCATCCGTGCGAGCACAACTTACCGCGTGCCGACGGCGAGGCCGAAGAGGCCCTGGGAGTCGGTGTGCCATCCCGCCAGTCGCAGGCCGGCGTCGGCGAACATCGTGGCGACGCCGTCGGGGGTGAACTTGCACGAGATCTCGGTGCGGATCTCCTCCCCGAGGGTGAAGGGGATGTCGAGGTCCAAGGAGCCGATGTGGACGACCAGGTCACGCTCGGCGCGCAAGGCCATCTCGATCCAGGCGCGGTAGGCGGAGTACCGGGCGATGTGGGTGAAGGCGTCCAGGGGGAAGTCCGCGCCCAGCTCACGGTTGAGCACCGCCAGGACGTTCAGGTTGAACTCGGCGGTCACGCCTTGGGCGTCGTTGTAGGCGGCTTCCAGCACGTCGACGTCCTTCACGAGGTCCACGCCGAGCAAGAAGGCGTCGCCCTCGTCGAGTAGGGCGGAGACGTCGCGGACGAAGGTCACGTGCTCGTCGTGGTGGAGATTGCCGATGGTCGAGCCGAGAAACGCGACGAGGCGCCGCCCGCCGCGCGGTAAGGCGTCCAAGTGATGGTCGAAGTCGCCCACCACGCCGCGCACCTGCAGCCACGGGTAGTCGCGCGTCAGCGCACGCGCCGCGTCGAGCAGCGCGTCTTCGCTGACCTCAAGGGCGACGTAGCGGTCTCCCGTCCCGGCCCGGTGCATCGCCTCGAGCAGTAGCCGGGTCTTGCGGGACGCGCCGGAACCGAGCTCGACGATCTCCGCTGGCTGGACCGCGGCGACCAACGTATCCGCGATCGAGGAGAGGATCGCCGTCTCCGTACGTGTCTGGTAGTACTCGGGCAGGCGCGTGATGTCCTCGAACAGCTGTGAGCCGCGCGCGTCGTAGAAGTACTTCGGCGGCAGCGTCTTGAGCTCCGCCGACAGCCCCTTATAGGTGTCGACGGCGAGCTGCTCGCGGAAGCCGTCGCCCACGGCCAGGCGGATGATCTCGATGCGGTCGTCCACGCGGTCCACTCCTCTTTTTCAGATCAACTACACCTCAACTACACCTCAACTACACCTCGGCGATGTCGATGCCGTCTTCGGAAAGCACCGCGATGTGACACTCAGGCACCGGGACCCAACCGTCGTCGGAGTCGAGCGGCTCCGAGGCGACCACGCTGGCACCCGGCCAGCGGGCGCCGTCGCGCAGGGTGTACAGCGAGGCGCCGACCTGGTCATACCCAGTCTTCGCCACCGCGATACCGCTCGCGTCGGCCAGCGCGACGTTGAGCATGGCGGCTGTGCCCGCCCGAGCGCATTCCTCGTTGACGGCGGCGATCGCGGCGCGCACGGCGCCGGCCAGACCCCCGGCGGGGTTGCGGTCTCGCTCCGCGGCCGCGAGGAGGAAGATGGCCAAAGAGTCGCTCATGCCGTCGAACGCGCCGAAGAGGTGGTCGGGCAACCGCTGGAGCAGCGGTCGCGCGAGGCGCTCGCGAAACCCTCTGATCCAGCCGTTGTGCGTCCCGGCGAGCCCGGAGTGCACGAACGGGTGGACGAACGCCGCTCCGTGGGGAATGCCTGGGGTCGCCGATCGCACCGCGGCGAGCTGGACCCCCGCCCGGAGCCGGGGGGCGAGTGCCTGCAGGTTCGCGTCCACCCACGGCGGGTGGACGGTCCGGTACCGCAACGGGTGTGGGTCGTCGCCGTCCCACCACGCGATGCCGGTCCCGTCGACGTTCACGGTGCCGGAGCGCATCTCGAGCGGGCTGTACGCCTGCACCTCCAGCGACCTCGGCGGGTCCAGCAGCAGCGACGACAGGGGGACTGGCGGCCCGACGTACCCGGCGAGGCGGCACACCTTGTCTCTACAGGCGACGCAGGTCGTAGGCGACGCGGATGCCCGCGAAGATCTGCCGGCGGTACGGGTGATCCCAGTTGCGGAACGTGTTCCGCGCGACGCAGCTCCGCGTCGCCCATGACGCACCTCTCAGCACCTTCCAGTCGCCGCCGAAGAACACCTCGCTGTACTCCGGATAGGGGAATGTCGCGTAGCCGGGATACGGCTCGAAGCCGGAGACCGTCCACTCGTAGCAGTCGCCGACGAGCTGCTCGACGCCGTACGCGCTGGTCCCCGCGGGGAAGCTGCCGACCGGCGCCGGGCCGAAGCGGCGGCGGTCGAGGTTCGCGTGGGCGGCGGTCGGGGCCGCCGCTCCCCACGGCAATGGCCGGCTCCGGCCGGTGGCGGGGTCGTGGGCGGCGGCCTTCTCCCACTCGGCCTCGGTGGGCACGCGGCCACCTGCCCAGGCGGCGAAGGCCTCGGCCTCGAAGAAGCTCACATGCTCGACGGGCTCACGCGGATCGAGCGGCGCGGTGTGGCGGAACCGGCGCACGACCCAGCCGCCCCGCCCGTCCGGCTCCCAACCCTGTGGCCACCGGTGGCCGGTCTCGGCTCGCCACTCGAGCCCACGAGGCGACCACCAGCGGTCCTCGGCGTAACCACCCGCGGCGACGAACTCGGCGTACCGCCGGGTGGTGACCGGGTACTGGTCGATCGCGAAACCGGGCACCTCCACCCGGTGGCGTGGCCGCTCATTGTCGTACACGAAGCCACCGGTCGCGGGAGCGCCCATCCCGAACGGCCCACCAGGGATCATGACCCGATCGGTGTCGTCCACCCACCGGCGCGGTCCAGCATGCTCGCGGCGGCCGGCCAGCGGGTACGGCGAGGCCTGCTCGCGCAGGTCCAGCGCTTGCAGCATCGTCTCCTGGTGTTGGGCCTCGTGCTGGATGACCAGGTCGTAGACGTAGCCGTCGGCGAGCAGCGGTTCCTGGGCGTCGAGGTCCGTAGAACGGAGCAGCCGCAACACGTCGGCGCGGATGCCCGCGAGGTACTCGTGCGCCTCAGGCCGTTTCAGCAACGGAAGGTCCGCCCTGGCCCATCGCGGGTTGTCGAACGGGTTGTAGACCTGGTCGAGATCAGGGACGTGATGCGACCGGTCGCCGAGCGCGCGGAGTAGCCACAGCTCTTCGAAGTTCCCGATATGCCCAAGGTCCCACACGAGCGGGCTCATGATCCGGTCGAACTGGAGATGGACCGCGTCGTCGTCGAGCGGGTCGAGCAGCCGCCGCGTCCAGCGGCGGCTCTCGTCGAGCGCTCGGGCGAGCGTGGCCTTGCGCGGATCCTGGTCACTCATCGGTACACCTTTCCCGCATCACCTGGGTGGCGTCAGCGCGGGGACATCTCCTCGACGGGCTCCGTCGCCCAGACCAGCGCCGCCCTCGTGCCGACCTCCAGCCGCTCCCGCAGCTCATCGGCGGGGCAACGGCCGCGCAACGTAAACCAGTCGAGGAAGGCTCCAGTCCGGAAGAGATCGTTGGAACGGAAATACCCCTTCGGCAGCCGGTACGCACCCGCGAGCGCGAGCGACCAGGTCTCGACCGCGAGCGCACACAGCTCTGGATCGGCCACCCCGACAGTGGCGGCGCGTCGCAGGAGGGCGGGGAGGTGCCGCTGGTGTCGCTCCAGCACCCCGACGACCTCTGATCGCGCTCGGTCGTCGTACAGCATCCCCGCGAGCAGCGTCACCGGCACCGCCCGCCAGCGTGATGGCACGGCGTCCACGCCGCGAAACTCCAGGAAGCCCCGGGCGCGGATCTCGGGGAACAAGGTGGAGAGGTGATAGACCAGGTCAGCGGCCGACGGCTTCCCATGCTGTGGGTGGCCATCCCGTAACCAGTCGCAGAACCGCCACCCCGGCGTGCCGGCCACGGCGCCACCCTCGGGCGTCCGGATCAGCAACACGTCAGCGTGTAACGCGAAGTCCCACAGCTGGGTGACGGGATCCGCGTCCATGGTTCCCGCCACGAGCAGCCGCGGCACGCCGGTACGGGTCGGATCGAGCCCCATCCATGCGAGGGCGCGGCTGCTGGAGGCATCGCCTCGATGGCTGCAGGCGAACGTCGCGGTGATGACGGGCGCGGCGAGGTTCGCGACGAGCCAACGCTCCTCCGCGACCCCGGGCGGCCCCAGGTCCAGGTTCACCTGGAGCGAGCAGGTGTGGCGCATCATCACCTGGCCATGGTGCCCCCGTTTGACGAAATAGTCCGCCATCGCGACGTAGCGGGGAGCCGTGAGCTGCTGAGGCACGGTCGACGGGTCGTGCCAGACGTCCAGTCCGGTCGCCGCCAGCACGGTGCCACACTCGTAGAACGCCCGCGCGAGCGTGGACGCCCCACGCTCTAGCTCCACCACCGCCCCCGAGGCGGTCGGATGAACCGCGGTCGAGTGCTCGACCTGACCGCCGGGCTCCACCGTGAACCGGCCAAAAGGGGCATCAACACTGGCGAGAACCGTCTCGACGAGGGGAAGCCTCAGCCGGTACGTACCGCGCCAATCGCTGCCGGCCCGGATCGGAAAGAATTCGCTTTCCACCCCGACCCGGCCCAGCGCTGGCGCATCGGCCGGCGGGGAAAAGCACGCCTCGGCAACTACCTGGCGAGCTTGGGCGGAGTCCTCGAGGGGCAATTCCTCGGGTGACTGCATCCGAGCTACCCTACCGTGGCCCGTTCGCCCTCAACCCCCTAATCCCTGCGATTCGGCACGCATGCGTGCCGAATCGCAGGGATTACGCTCTCAACCCTCTAGGGGGCGCACCGCCTTGATCGTGAGCTTGAACATGCCTGCCGGCGCTTGGTAGCTGACGGTCTCGCCGACTCCGTGGCCGATGAGCGCCTTGCCCAGTGGCGACTGGGCGCTGTAGACCGCCAGGCCTTTGGGCCGGTCCTCCCGGCTGCCGAGCAGGAACGTCTCCTCGACACCGTCCGAGTCGACGGTCGTCACGACCATACCCGCGGCGACGTGGTCGCCGGACGGCGCCTCGCCGACCTTGGCGACACGCAGTGTCTCCGTGAGCTGGCGGATCCGCGCCTCGAGCTTGCCTTGCTCTTCCTTCGCCGAGTCGTACTCGGCGTTCTCGCGGATGTCGCCGTGGGCGCGGGCGATACCGATCCGCTCGGACGCGAGCGGGCGCTCGACGGTGACAAGGTGCTCCAGCTCTTGCGCCAGCCGGTCATGCGCGGCCTTGGACAGCCAGACTGTGTTGCGCTCCTCAGGCACAGGACAATTCTCCATCTCGGCGGGGGAGAACGAGAGTGTAATCCTCGCCGTGGGTCGCCACCATGGGCAGATGCCGGAACTTCCCGAAGTACAAGCCCTCGCCGAGCGGCTCGAGGCCGGTTTCGAGGGCGCGGTCCTCGAGCGGGTCGAGCCGCTGGCCTTCGCGGCGCTGAAGACGTATCAGCCGCCGCCGGACGCCGCCGTCGGCCGGCCGCTTGAGACCGTGGGCCGCCGTGGGAAGCTCCTCATTTTCGGCTTCGGAGATCAGAGCCACGTCGTCCATCTCATGCAGGGCGGGCGGCTCCGACCGGACAGCGGTAGTGCACAGCGGCCCAAAGGCAGGACCAAGGGTGGCCTCATGCGATGGCACTTCCGGGGCCATCCCGCGTTGACGCTGACCGAGGCGGGGACCGAGCGCAAGGCGGGGGTCTGGGTGGTCGAAGGCGACCCCCTCTCCCAGCCGCCGCTCGACGGGCTCGGACCTGAGGCCGACCACGTCGAACCCGACCGGATGGTCGCCCTCTTCGCCGCGCATCCACAGCGGCTGCACGGGTTCCTGCGCGACCAGCGGGCCATCGCGGGCCTGGGGCGCCGGCTCGCGAACGAGGTCTGCCACCGTGCGCGGCTCTCACCGTTCGCGGTGACCAGCGGGATGGGAGCGGGGGAGGCGGTGCGCGTCGTCGACGCGATCCGCTCGGCTGTCACGGAGGGGCTGGCCTTCGAGCGTGCCCGGGCGGAGATGAGCGCATCCAAGGACCGGCCCGCCGCCGTCCACGACCGGGCGGGCGAGGCATGCCCAACCTGCGGCGACACGGTGCGCGCCGTCGTCTACCGCGACTACACGGTCAACTACTGCCCGACCTGCCAGACCGGCGGGAAGATCCTGGCCGACAACGTCTACAGCCGCCTCGGCCTCGACCGCGACGCCCAACCTGCCCGCGCCTCCCGCCGCCCCCGCCGCCGCTGACCCGCCCCCGCCGCACCCTATAACCTAAGAGGTTATGTTCGCACGGGGTTGCGCGCATGCTGAGGTCGCAAATGAACGATCCCCCAAAGAATTAAGAAAGAAGGGCATTGTGATGCGACTTCGGAAGATCTTCGCCACGCTTGCGACCGGGACCACACTGGCATTGAGCGGTGTCGGGACGACTGTGCCCGCAGTGGCTCAGGAGCGGCACATCCCCGCGGGTTACGACTATGTGGATGACTTCTACTGGCACGAGGATTGCGTGCAGGCCGGCGAGGCTGGAAGGAATGGCGCCTGGCGCGACTATATGTGCATCAACGGCAGCCCGAACCCAATCGGCGACGATTACGAACTCTGGGTCCGCTACTAAGGCTCCAGGGCGGAGCCAGCCGGCCGGACTAGGCCCGGTATACCGGACTAACTCTGCACAGTACGGCGAGGTGTGCGCGGGCGGGTTCTGCTCCTCCTGGGCCGATGCGCTCACCGCGAAGGACCCCACGAGGGCCAGGGCGAGCAGCGGCGTGGTGAGCAGCCGTTTCGTGTTGGTAGCGATAGACGCGGGTATCTCCGTTCAGCCGCCAGTGCTGGCGGCTAGCGAGCAGGTCCACGCTCGGCGTGGCGCGGACACCGCGCGCGGTCATGGCACAAGGGGTGAGAACGGGCGTGGCGATGCCTCTTGAGGCGGGACGGCTACGCGCGCTGCGGGCCCGGCCGGCCGTCCTCGACCACGTAGGTGCGCAACGTGCGAGAGGGAGCGCCCGGCGTCTCCACGGTGTCGAGTACCTGGAGGTCAGCGGTCCACTGCCGCGGGGTGAGGGTGCAGCGGACGTAGCCGCGGAGGCGGCTCTCGAAGAACGTGATGTGTGGGTTGTCGGGGAGGTATGCCGCGAACTCGTCGTAAGGCACCCCGCCGGAGCTGATCGACGTCCCCACGAACTCGCTGGCGACGACCGGCGCGTCCGGGTCGCCGAAGTCCTGTTTCAGGTCAGCGACCCAGAACGAGTGGATGTCGCCCCCGATCGTGACCGGGTTCGGCGTGCCGGCCTCCGCGAGGCGGCCAAGGATCCGCGCCCGGTCGGCTTGGTAGCCGTCCCAGTCGTCCGTCCAATACGCCACGCCGGCGCCCGGCTCCTCGTCGAGTTGGGCCATGCGGTACTGCTGAGCAAGGACATTCCACCGCGCCCGCGACTGGCCGAGGCCCTCGAGTAGCCACCCCATCTGCTCGCTGCCCAGCATCGTGCGGTCGGGATCGGCGAGCGGGGGGCAGTCCTGGGCCGCCACGACCTGCCCGCCGCCCTCGTCGTCTGTCGGGCAGGCCTGGTCGTCCCGGTACTGGCGGGTGTCGAGCACGTTGAACTCGGCCAGATCGCCAAAGGCGAACCGCCGGTACAAGCGGAGGCCGGGCCCGCTCGGGCGCGCGCTCGGGCGCAAGGGGAGGTGCTCCCAGTACACCTTGTACGCGGCGGCGCGCCGGGCGAGGAACGCCGCGGGGTCGTCGAAGTCCTGCGACTGCCCGTCCGCGTAGTCGTTGTCGACCTCGTGGTCGTCCCAAGTCACGATCCAGGGGAACGCGCCGTGCGCCGCTTGCAGGTCTGGGTCGCTCTTGTACAACCCGTACCGCATCCGATAGGTGTCCAGGTCCACCGGCTCAGGACCGACATGCTGGCGCGGCTGCCCGTCGCGCGGCTCGCCCTCGTAGATGTAGTCGCCGAGGTGGAACACGACGTCGAGGTCGTCCCCTGCCATGTGGCGATAGGCGGTGTAGTAGCCGCTCTCATAGTGCTGGCAGGACGCGAAGGCGAGCGCCAGCCGCTGTGGGGACGAGCCAGGCGGTGGCGTGGTCTTCGTCCGCCCGATCGGTGACAGCTCGCCGCTCGCGCGGAACCGGTACCAGTACGGGCGAGCCGGAGACAACCCCGTGACCTCCACGTGCACACTATGCCCATCGGCGGCGGTCGCCCGTTGAACGCCGGTTCCGACAACCTGGGCCATGGCTTCGTCCGTGGCGACCTCCCACTCGACGGGCACATTGCCGGCGGGCATCCCCCCGCCCGGCTCCAGCGGCGCGGGAGCAAGTCGCGTCCACAGCACCACGCCGTCGGGGGTCGGCTCGCCGGAGGCCACGCCCAACGTGAACGGGTACCCGGCCCGCGCTT